>ENA-ORCP01000008-ORCP01000008.1-human-gut-metagenome-genome-assembly--contig:-NODE-8-length-118087-cov-12.632302_pt1 | contig 118087 bp, 118 predicted proteins | sample MGYA00242990_ERZ507991 | MGnify/ENA primary metagenome ERZ507991 (study PRJEB26167, sample SAMN06115496) | human gut metagenome | host: Homo sapiens | place: China:Henan | collected 2015-05-07... | reverse complement strand
AACGAGCCTTGTCGTAATCCACATTTAATTGTAAAAATCTACGTGATTCAAGAACGTGGATTTTTAATTGCTGCCTGCGCAGCGGCCAGGCGGGCGATGGGAACACGGTAGGGAGAGCAGCTGACGTAGTCCAGACCAACATTGTGGCAGAACTCAACACTGCTGGGGTCGCCGCCGTGCTCGCCGCAGATGCCCAGACCCAGGTTCGGGTTGGTGGCGCGGCCATCAGCAGCAGCCATCTTGACCAGCTTGCCGACGCCGATCTGATCCAGGTGCTGGAACGGATCGCTCTCGTAGATCTTGTTGTCGTAGTAAGCAGTCAGGAACTTGGCAGCGTCGTCACGGCTGAAGCCGAAGGTCATCTGGGTCAGGTCGTTGGTGCCGAAGCTGAAGAAGTCAGCTTCCTTGGCGATCTCGCCTGCGGTCAGGGCAGCGCGAGGAATCTCGATCATGGTGCCGACCTCGTACTTCATGTCGACGCCAGCGGCAGCGATCAGGGCATCAGCAGTCTTGACGATGACGTCCTTGACGTACTTCAGCTCCTTGACCTCGCCAACCAGAGGAACCATGATGTGCGGGGTGATCATCTTGCCAGTCTCGGCAGAAACCTTCAGGGCAGCCTTGATGACAGCATTGGTCTGCATCTCGGCAATCTCCGGGTAGGTGACGGCCAAACGGCAGCCACGGTGGCCCATCATGGGGTTGAACTCGTGCAGGCTGACAACGACATTGTTCAGCTCATCGGTGGTCATGCCCATATCCTTGGCCAGAGCAGCGATGTCCTCGGGCTTGCTGGGCAGGAACTCATGCAGCGGCGGATCCAGATAACGAATGGTCATCGGACGGTCGCCCATGATGCGGTACATAGCGGTGAAGTCGGCCTCCTGGAACGGCTCAACCTTGGCCAGAGCGGTCTTGCGCTCCTCAACGGTACGGGCGCAAATCATCTCACGGACAGCGGCGATGCGGTCCTCGGCGAAGAACATATGCTCGGTACGGCACAGACCGATGCCCTCAGCACCCATGTCAACGGCGTTCTGGGCGTCGCGCGGGTTGTCGGCGTTGGTCATGACCTTCATCTGGCGGTTGGCGTCAGCCCAGCCCATGAAGCGCTTGAAGTTAGCGTTCTCGGTGGAAGCGACAGTAGCAATCTGGCCCTCGTAGATGTTGCCGGTGGAGCCGTCAATGCTCATCCAGTCACCCTCATGGAAGGTGTGGCCGTTGATGGTGATGACCTTGGCGTCGTAGTCGATGGCGACGTCGTTGTCATTGCCGCAGCCGGAGACGCAGCAGGTGCCCATGCCGCGGGCGACAACAGCAGCGTGGCTGGTCATACCGCCGCGGACGGTCAGGATGCCCTGAGAAACCTGCATACCGACGATATCCTCGGGAGAGGTCTCGAGACGGACCAGAACGACCTTCTTCCAAGCGTCGTCCTTGACCTTCTCCTCTGCATCCTCAGCAGAGAAGACAACGCGGCCGCAGGCAGATCCCGGAGAAGCAGCCAGGCCTTTGCCGATAGCCTCGGCAGCCTTCAGAGCGGCAGCGTCAAACTGCGGGTGCAGCAGGGTGTCCAGCTGCTTGGGCTCGACGCGCAGAACAGCGGTCTTTTCGTCGATAACGCCCTCGTCGACCAGGTCGCAGGCAATCTGCAGAGCAGCCTGGGCGGTACGCTTGCCGTTACGGGTCTGCAGCATGAAGAGCTTGCCATCCTCGATGGTGAACTCCATGTCCTGCATATCCTTGTAGTAGTTCTCGAGGCGGGTTGCGATCTCAACGAACTGATCGTAGACCTCGGGCATCTCCTCATGCAGCTTGCTGATGGGAGAGGGAGTACGGATACCAGCGACGACATCCTCGCCCTGGGCATTGATCAGGTACTCGCCCATCAGCTTCTTCTCGCCGGTGGCGGGGTTACGGGTGAAGGCAACGCCGGTGCCGGAACGCATACCGGAGTTACCGAAGGCCATCTGCTGCACGTTGACAGCGGTGCCCCACTCGTAGGGGATCTCGTTCATCTTACGATAAACGTTGGCGCGGGGGTTGTCCCAAGAACGGAAGACGGCCTTGACAGCGCCGATCAGCTGCTCTTTGGGGTCCTGGGGGAACTCTTCGCCCTGCTTCTCCAGGTAAATCTGCTTGAATTCCTTGACCAGTTCCTTCAGGTCGTTGGCGTCCAGCTCAACGTCCTGCTTCACGCCCTTGCGCTCCTTCATGGCGTCGATGCGCTCCTCAAAGAAGCTCTTGCCCAGCTCCATGACGACGTCAGAGTACATCTGGATGAAGCGGCGGTAGCAGTCATATGCAAAGCGGGGGTTGTTGGTCTTCTTGGCCAGGCCTTCAACAGCCTGGTCGTTCAGGCCCAGGTTCAGGATGGTGTCCATCATGCCGGGCATGGACTGACGTGCGCCGGAACGGACGGAAACCAGCAGGGGGTTCTCGATGGAGCCGAAGGTCTTACCGGTCTGCTCCTCAAGGATGCCCATGTATTTGAAGATATCCGCCTTGATCTCATCGTTGATTTCGCGGTTGTCGGCGTAGTACTGGGTGCAGGCCTCGGTGGTGATGGTGAAGCCCTGCGGAACCGGCATACCGGCGTGGGTCATCTCGGCCAGGCCGGCGCCCTTACCACCCAGAGTGTTCTTCATGGTGGTCTGGTCGCCGCCGAAGGCGTCATGGCCCTCTTTGAACAGGTACAAGAATTTCTTGCTCATAGTTACCTCCCAAATTGGTGACGTGTTTGCATCACATAAATCATGTTTGCATAGTCCATTATAACAGACCGAAAGACAGATTTCCAGTAGATTGTTAAAAAAATGCTCAATAGTTTCGCCGAAAAGTAGACAAACTTTTTCGGTTTGCCTATTGCAATTTGCACAAAAATAGTGTAAACTATAATGGGTGGGAAGTTTGAAATATTTTTCAATTCCTTGTTTTTGTGGTAAATACAAAAGGGAACGGATGCGGTGTCCGTTCCCTTTTTTCATCTGGTTTTCTTTTTGTAGTATGTTACCGCCATATGGGTGTCGCTTGCCCAGGTGAAATAGGTACTGACTTGCGCGCGCCCCACATTCTTTAAAGCCTGTTTTAACCCAATCGTCCCATCGAACCACACGTCATACGCCGCAGCCGTATCGTCCGCATCCCGCATCGGCACTTAGAATTATGTGGTATTGCCTTATGAAAAAGATGTACTTTTTCATGATTCTTTCCCTTTCACAGAACTTTTTCTGGGAAATTGCGTCGAAAGGCGTTTTTCGGCTTGCTAAAATCCGCCGGGTGTTATACAATATATGGGTATCAGAGTTTCGCGGGCACAGCGGCCCGCCCCTGACTGCAAACCGTATATAAAGGAAGATGCTCATGTCTACCGCAAAAGAGAAATTTGAACTGACGCAGCAGCGCTACGCTGCCACCTTTGAGCGCCACCTGGATAACGGCGTGAATTTCATCAGCCGCGATGTCTATATTGAGCCGGAGGTCGTCATTGCCCCCGGTGCCACCATCCTGCCCGGCTGCATCCTGCGCGGCAAGACCGTCATTGGCGCAGACTGCGTCATCGGCCCCAACACCCTGCTGGAGAACACCGTCGTGGACGCAGGCTCCACCATCAACGCCAGCCAGTGCTATGACAGCCACATCGGCCCCAACAACAAGATCGGTCCCTTCACCCATGTACGCACCGGCACCAAGACTGCCGAGGGCTGCCACCTGGGCGCTTATGTCGAGACGAAGAACGCCGACTTTGCCGAGGGCAACACCGTCAGCCACCTGACCTACATCGGCGACGCCACCGTGGGCAAATACTGCAACTTCGGCTGCGGCACCGTCACCTGCAACTATGATGGCGAGGGCAAGTTCCACACCACCATCGGCGACTATGCCTTCATCGGCTGCAACACGAACCTTGTCGCGCCGGTCACGGTGGGCGACCACGCCTTCACCGCCGCCGGTTCCACCATCGGCCACGACGTTCCCGCCGGTGCGTTGAGCATTGAGCGCGCCAAGCAGGCCGAGATCGAGGGCTGGGGCGAGAAGAAGCTGGAAAAGTACATCGCCAAAAAGCAGAAGCTGGAAGCGGAAAAGAAAGCGAAATAATATTGCAGGGGGCAGCGTCCTCGACGCCCCGCGGCAAAGCGTACCAACACGACAAAGGACACACTATGTTAGGAATGACCTCTGGGGCAGACTGGCTGATTGCCGGGCTGGGCAACCCCGAACCGAAATACGACGGCACACGCCACAACGCCGGGTTTGAAGCGCTGGATTATCTGGCCGCCCAGTGGGGGTGCAGCATCACAAAAGCCAAGTGGCAGGGCCTGTACGGCACCGCCCAGGTGGGGCAGCACAAGGTCGTGCTGCTCAAACCGCTGACCTATATGAACCTCAGCGGCCAGAGCATTGCCCCCGCCGCAAACTTTTACAAAATCCCCGCCGACCACGTCATCGTCCTGTGCGACGATATCACCCAGGAGCCGGGGCATCTGCGCATCCGGCCCCACGGCTCGGCGGGCGGGCACAATGGGCTGAAAAGCATCATTGCCAGCCTGGACACCGAGAACTTCAACCGCATCCGCATCGGCATCGGGGCCAAGCCAAACCCGCAGTACGATCTGGCCGCCTGGGTGCTGGGCAAGCTGCCCCCCGCGGACCGCAAAGCCATGACCGACCGCTACCCGGACATTGAGGACGCCTGCAAACTACTGATGGACGGCAATTTGCAGTACGCCCAAAACAAGTTCAACCACTAAGGGGACGTTTAACCATGAGTGAATTACGCAAAAAAGCCATGACCCGCCTGGCCATCTGTGCGGTGGCCCTGGTTGCCAGCATCATTTTCAGCGTGCTGCTGCTCACCGGCACTTTTGACGGCAAGACCGACAGCGGTGACGCGGCCCCTGCGACGAGCGACACCACCTCTGCCGCAGCAGGCGTGAATGACCCGACTGCCGACAGCTTCACCACAGAGGCCACCGGCGACACCGCCGAACCCCCTGCCGAGGAGCAGCCTGCTGAGCCGGAGCCCACCCCGGAGCCGACCCCCGTGCCCACTTTTGACGGCCTGAGCGTGCAGCCCACCACCTATTACAATGAGGGCGAGCAGCCCAGCTACACCACCCCCGGTGATTCCGGCATGAACCTGCGTGCAGGCCCCGGCACCGACTACGACAAAGTGACCAGCGTGCCCGCCGGGACCGGCGTGACCGCCCTGGGCACCAACGAGGACGGCAGCTGGGTCGTGGTCAACTACGATGGCAAATACGGCTGGCTCAAGACCGAATTTTTGAGCTGATAAGCTATGTTCAACGCACTTTTTACCAAAACCGAAGAATACGCAAAACTGGCGCAGGCGCTCGGGGGACCGGGGGCTTGCGCCTTATTTGGCATTCCCGGGGCAGGGCGGGCGCTGGTTTACGCCGCGCTTTCCCAGGCACTGGACAGGCCGCTCTGCATCGTGACCCCCGGCGAGGCCGAGGCCACCCGCTTTGCGGGCGACCTGAACGCGCTGGGCGTGGCGGCGGCGGTGTTCCCCGCCCGCGACTATGTGCTGCGCCCCATTGAAGGTACAGCCCGCGAGTACGAGTACCGCCGCCTGGCCGTGCTGGGCGATCTGGTCGGCGGCCGTCTGCAGGCCGTCTGTGTGCCGGACGAGGGGCTGACTCAGTACACGACGCCCCGGGCCGAGTTCTGCGCCAACACCCGCACGCTGCACCCCGGCGATACCCTGCCCCGCGCCGACCTGACGGCGCTGCTCTACGGCGCAGGCTACACCAGGCGCGACCAGGTGGACGGGCCGGGCCAGTTTTCCATCCGCGGCGACATTGTGGATATCTACGCGCCCGACATGAAACAGCCCGCGCGTCTCGAGTTCTGGGGCGACGAGATCGACACGATGCACAGCTTTGACCTGGCCACCCAGCGCCGGGATGAACCAATCGAAAAAATCTACGTCTCCCCCGCCCGGGAGGTACTATTCGGTTTGCCCGGCGAGGCCGCCGAGCTGATCCGCGCGGCCATCAAAAAAGCCCGCGGCAAGCGGCGCACCGCCCTGGAAAGCTGCACGGCCAGCGACCTGGCCCAGCTGGACGGCGGCGCGATGCCGGTGAACATGGACAAATATCTGTCCCTGCGCTACCCTGAGCCTGCAACGATTTTAGACTATTTCGACGACCCTCTTCTGATTCTGGAAGAGCCCGCGTCCCTGCGGGAGGCCGAGCGTGCCACCGCCTACCGCCGCAGCGAGGAGCTTTCCGCCCTGCTGGAGGACGGCGTGCTGGCCCCCGGGCTGGATAAGCTCTACGCCGAGAGCAGCTGGCTCTGGGCGCAGACGAGCACCCACCGTACGCTCTGTGCCGAGAATTTTGCCCGCAGTATGCCCGATGTGCCCTTGAAAGCCATCGTCAACGCGCCCGCCCACACGCTGCCCACCTGGGGCGGCGAGGTCGCAGCACTGCTGGAGGACATCCAGCCGCTTTGCAGCGGCGGCGCGGCAGTCACGATCATGGCTGGCACGCCCCGCGCGGCAGCGGGCCTGGCAGCGGACCTGCGCACCAAGGGGCTGAACGTCACCACCGACGCGGAGGCCGATCCATCCGCCGGGATGGTGCAGATCCTGCCGGGGCAGCTCTCCGCCGGGTGCAGCCTGCCCTTTGCCAAGTTCGCGCTCTTCACGGCGCGGGCCTTCGGCGTGAGCGGCGCACAGAAAAAGAAAAAGCGCAGCAAAGATGCGCTGAACAGTCTGAGCGAAATCTCGGTGGGCGACCTGGTCGTACACCAGAACCACGGCATTGGCCGGTATGCGGGCATCCAGCGGATGGCCGTGCAGGGCGTCACCAAAGATTACCTGCGCATTGAGTACGACAAAAAGGACGTGCTCTATGTGCCTGTTACCCAGCTGGATCTGCTGTCCCGCTACACCGCGCCGGGCGACAGCGACAATGTGAAGTTGAGCCGCCTGGGCGGCAATGATTGGGCCAAGACCCGCAAAAAGGTCAAGGCCGCCACGGAGCTGATGGCGAAAGAGCTGATTGAGCTGTACGCCCGCCGCAAGCAGGCCCACGGCTACGCCTTCCCCGCCGACGACACCTGGCAGGGCGATTTTGAACAGCGCTTCGCCTACGAGGAAACGCCCGACCAGCTGACCTGCGCGGCGGACATCAAGCACGATATGGAGGAGCCGTGGCCGATGGACCGCCTGCTCTGCGGCGATGTCGGCGTCGGCAAAACCGAGGTTGCGCTGCGGGCGGCGTTCAAGTGCGTGATGGGCGGCAAGCAGTGCGCCATCCTTGCCCCCACCACAATTTTGGCGTGGCAGCACTTTAACACGGCGCTGACCCGGATGGAGTCCTTCCCCATCCGCATCGGGCTGTTATCCCGCTACCGCACGCCGAAGGAGCAAAAAGAGACGCTGCGCGGTTTAAAAGACGGCACGGTGGATATCGTTGTGGGCACGCACCGGCTGCTGTCCAACGATGTAAAGTTCCACGATCTGGGCCTTGTCATCATCGACGAGGAGCAGCGCTTCGGCGTCAAGCATAAAGAGAAGCTCAAAGAAAACTTCATCGGCGTCGATATGCTGACCCTGTCGGCCACGCCGATCCCCCGCACGCTGAACATGGCGCTGTCCGGCATCCGCGATATGTCCACGATTGAACAGCCGCCGTTCGAGCGTCAGCCCATCGAGACTTATGTGCTGGAATACGACGAGGGCATCGTCTCGGAGGCCATTCGCAAGGAGCTGGCCCGCGGCGGGCAGGTCTACTACCTGCACAACCGTGTGGATACCATCGACGAGTGCGCGGCCCGCATCGGCAAGCTGATACCGGGCGCGCGCATCGGCATTGCCCACGGCAAGATGACGGAAGAACAGATTTCGTCGGTGTGGCAGCAATTACTGGACAATGAGATCGACGTTCTTGTCTGCACGACGCTGATCGAGACCGGCGTCGATGTGCGCAACTGCAACACGCTGATCATCGAGAATGCAGACCGGATGGGCCTGTCGCAGCTGTACCAGATACGCGGCCGCGTGGGACGTTCCTCCCGCAAGGCGTATGCGTATTTCACGTTTACGCGCGATAAAGTGCTGACAGAAATTGCCGCCAAGCGGCTTTCGGCCATCCGGGAGTTCACCTCCTTCGGCTCGGGCTTCCGCATCGCTATGCGCGATTTACAGATACGCGGCGCGGGCAGCCTTTTGGGCCACAGCCAGCACGGCCATATGGAGGCTGTGGGCTACGATCTGTACGTGAAGATGCTGGGCCAGGCCATTGCCACGGCCCGCGGCGAGGCCCCGGCCCCGGACAAGAGCGACTGCCTTGTGGATATCACGGTGGACGCCTTCCTGCCGGAGGACTACATTCCGGACGCCGCCGGGCGCATCGAGGCCTACAAGCGCATTGCGGCCATCGAGACGACCACCGACGCAGAGGATGTGTTGGACGAACTCATCGACCGTTACGGCAGCCCGCCCAAGAGCGTGCAGGGGTTGGTGGATGTATCTCTCATCCGCGTGACGGCGGCCCGCGTGGGCATTGCGGAGATCGTACAGCGCGGCGACCAGCTGATCTTGTATAGTGATATCGTCGGTCCGCGCCAGTTGGAGCAGGTCATGGCGCAGTACCCGCACCGGGTCCTGTACAACGCCCTGGGCCGCCCCTATTTCAGCCTGCGTGTCCAGAAGGGCGAGAACCCGCTGGTACTGCTGCGGGATGTGGTCACGCTGCTGCCGGGGGCATGAGTTTGCGGGGGTTTTATTCCTTTTCTTAAAAGAAAAAGAACCGAAAAGAATTTTAAACAAAATAGAAATAGCCACGGTTTACAGGGTCGTTCTGTAAACCGTGGCTTATTTTTTGCGGCAAGCGGGCAAAGCCCCTTTACTCAAACACGTTTTCCTCATCCTCGGCCGTTTGTTCCCTTGGGTTGCCCTCAGCGTCGATGCCGCGCTTATCCAGCGTGTAATGCACAAACTCCTGGGCCAGGCCGTAGAGCGTGGCGAACACCGGCACACCGACGACCATACCGACGATGCCGAACAAATCGCCGCCCACCACGATGGAGAACAAAATCCACAGGGCAGAAATACCGATGGACGAGCCTAAGATCTTCGGGCCGATGAAGTTGCCGTCCAGCTGCTGGATGACAAGGATGAGCACGCCGAAAATAACCGCCTGGATGGGGTCGACCAGCAGCAGGATAAAGATGCTGGGGATTGCGCCGATGAAGGGGCCGAACACCGGGATGATGTTCGTGATGCCGATAAACACACTGATGAGCAGTGCAAAGTCCAGCCGCAGGATCGTCATTGCCACAAAGGTGATGACGCCGATGATGGCCGAGTCGATGATCTTGCCGACGAAGAACCCGGTAAAGTTCACGTTGGCATAATGGCAGATGCGCAGCGTGTTGTCAGCCGCTTTCTCCGGCAAAAAGGCGTGGGCCAGCGTGCGCAGCTGGTGGAGCAGATGCTCTTTATCCGCCAACATATAGATACTGGCCGCCACCGAAGTAAAGACGCCCACAAAGTTGGACGCCACGCTGCCGATGCTGTCCACGATCTGCGGCATGGCGGCGGTCGCCAGGCTGTACACTTCCTTGACCATGGTCTCAGAATCGTCCAGCATTTTGATAGCCTGCTGCAAGTCGATGCCGTAGCGATCCTGCATCATGACCAGTAGATCCTGCACGCCCTGTATGTAGCTGGGGAAGTTCGTAAACAGCATGACGATACTGTTCACGATCTGCGGGATGACCAGCCATGCCAGTAGCACGATCAACAGGATCGCCACGGCATAGGCCATCAGAATAGCAATGCCGCGTGTCTTGTTTTTTTCCTTGAACAGCTTATGGTAAAAGAATTTCACCATCGGATCCAGGATGTAGGCAATGACCACGCCGCCCGCAAACGGCGACAGAATCCCGATAAAGAAGCCGATTTTGCCCAGGAAATACCCGAGGTTGTTTAAAATCAGATAAAATGCGATACAGGCCCCGACCACGCAGAACCAATCCAATATCGTCTCCGGCTTTTTGGACCAGATATGTTCGTCTTTCAAGCGCTCCGCCCCTTTTTATACCATATTAGTAGTATTGTAAGCGCTGCGGGCGTACATTGCAAGAGATAACCTGTTAATTTTGTGTGTCCATGGGCGGGAAATCCCGGTCGAGGGCATCTGCATCCAGGCCGCGGGCTGCCAGCCCGGCCCCCACCGCCTGCTTGAGCAGCGCCGCCACCACAGCCAGCGTGGGCACGCCCAGCGCCATGCCCGGGATGCCAAACCAAGCACCGCCCACCACAATGGCCAGCAGCACACCCAGCCCCGGCAGGCCGGTGGCCCCGCCCAGGATGCGCGGCGCAATGAAGTTGCCGTCCACCTGCTGCACTACCAAAATGATGATGGCAAATTCTGCCGCTTTCCAAGGCGATTCCAGCAGCAGGATGACGATGCCCGGCACCGCGCCGAGGAACGGCCCCAGCACCGGCACAATGTTCGTCACGCCCACCAGCACTGCCAGCAACGGGGCGTACTCCAGCCCAAAAATCGACATGAGGGCGAAGGTTTCCCCGCCCACCAGCAGGGCATCCACAAGCTGCCCGCCCAGGTAGCCGCTGAAAATTCGGTTTGCCAGTGTGCAGACAGCCAGCACACTGCCCGCCGCCCGGGGCGGCAGCGCTGCCCGCAGGCAGGTGTGCGCGGCGTGCAGCAGATTTTCTTTGCCGGAGAGCAGGTAGATACTGACCGCCAGCGCCACAAAGGCATTGGCGGCGGCGCCTGCAGCATCCCCCGCCGCGCGGGCCGCCGCCTGGGCCGCCTGGCGGGAGAGCGACGCGAACCAGCCTTGCAGCTCACTCCCCACGGCCTGCAGCAGCTGTTCCGCCGTGGCCATGTCGATGCCGAAGGTCGCCTGTACCCAGAGCAAGAGTTGACGGATGGTCTCCTCATAGGCGGTCAGCCGTCCGGCAAAGGCGGTGATGCTTTGCACCAGCTGGGGCACGACCAACGCCGCCAGCAGTGCCAGCACGCCGAAAAACAGCGCGTAGCTGGCCCCCATCGCCCAGCCACGTCGCCCGCCAAACAGTTTTTGTGCAAAAAAGCGCGTAGGAATGTCGAGCACGTAGGCCAGCACCAGCCCCCAACCGAAGGGTGCCAGCAGCGCCAGCAGACCGCCCAGCGCCATCAGGGCCGCGGGCAGCCGTGCCACAACGGCAAACAGCAGCGCCGTCCCCGCCGCCAGCACCAGCCAATCCCCCATCGTGCTCGGCGGGCGGTCAAAATATTTTTTCATTGTGGTTCCTCCTCTTTTATGCTGCACTGGGTTTACCGCACAATTTACGGAAAGTTAGTAGTATTGTAAGCGCTGCGGGCGTACATTGCAAGAGCTAACCTGTTAATTATATGTGTCCATGGGTGGGAGGTCAAAATATTTTTTCATTGTGGTTTCTTTCCTTTTATGCTACACTGGTTTTACCGCACAATTTACGGAAAGTCGGTGGTTTTCATGAAAATCCTCGTCAGCGCCTGTCTGCTGGGCATCGCCTGTAAATATTCTGGCGGCGACAACGTCTGCCCCGCCCTGCTGAATGCCGTGCAGCACAGCGGCCATACCTTTATCCCCATCTGCCCCGAGGTCTACGGCGGCCTGCCCACGCCGCGCCCGCCGGCCGAGCGCACCGGGAACTGCGTGCTGACCGAAACCGGCACTGACGTGACTGCGCAATATCAGCGCGGTGCCGAGGCCGCCTTGCAGCTGGCCCGGCTGACCGGGTGCGAGGCGGCCATCTTAAAAGCCAACAGCCCCAGCTGCGGCTGCGGCACGATCTACGACGGCACATTCCGGCACCGCAAAATTGCCGGGAATGGGGTGACGGCGGAATTGCTGCAAGCGCACGGGATTTGCGTTTACAGTGAGGATAATTTCAGCGAATTATTGCGTTATGTATAGTCTTGCGCAACCGTTTATATTTTACCCCACAACTAATTCTTGACAGCGCAGCGGCAGAATGTTAAAGTAGTGATAAATACATTTTTCCTGCCGAAAGGAGTACCGCCATGTGGTTTGATACGATCCTCTGGCTTGTCGCCATTGTTGCTTTTATCGCCGTGGAAGCCGCTACCACCGCCCTTGTGTCGGTGTGGTTCGCGGTGGGCGCGGCAGCGGCCATGGCAGCGAGTTTTTTCAACATTGGCTTCGGCTGGCAGGCGCTTGTTTTTGCCGTCGTATCGGCCATTACGCTGGCGCTGATGATTCCCACCCTTGCCAGCCGCCGGGGTGAGCACAAGGCCCCTGTCACCAACGGTTCCCCGCTGACCATCGGCAAACAGGGCGTTGTGCTGGTGGATATTGAGCCGGGCACCCTCGGCCGCGTGCGGGTGGACGGCCTGGATTGGCAGGCCCGCGCCGAAACGCTGCTGCCAAAAGGCGAGCGCTGCAAGGTCGTGGCCGTGGACGGTGCCATTCTCATCGTAGTCCCTGTGACCGTCAACGCGGCCGCAGAGTAAGTTCCAAAAGAAAAAGGAGGAATCCCCATGCTGTTGATTTTTGCCATTCTGCTGATTATTATTCTGGTAGTTTTGGTGCGCTGCATCGTCATTGTTCCCCAGTCCAACGCTTACGTCACCGAGTGGCTCGGCGTCTATAAGGACACCTGGGGCGCAGGCCTGCACATCCGCACGCCGTTTGTTGAGCGCATCTCCCGCAAAGTCTCCCTGAAGGAGGAGGCCGCCGACTTTCCCCCGCAGCCCGTCATCACCCGCGACAACGTCACCATGATGATCGACACCGTCGTTTTCTTCCAGGTGTTTGACGCCAAGATGTACGCCTACGGCGTCAACCGTCCGATCCAGGCCATCGAGAACCTGTCCGCCACGACCCTGCGTGACATCATCGGCTCGATGACGCTGGACGAGACGCTGACCAGCCGCGACCTCATCAACACAAAGATCACCGCCAGCCTGGACGAAGCCACCGACCGCTGGGGCATCAAGGTCAACCGCGTTGAGCTGAAAAACATCGAGCCTCCGGTGGAAATCCGCCAGGCTATGGAAAAGCAGATGAAGGCCGACCGCGAGAAGCGCGCCTCGATCCTGCTGGCCGAGGGCGAAAAGCAGGCCGCCATCACCCGCGCCGAGGGCGAAAAGGAGTCCGCCATCCTGCGCGCCGAGGCCGTGAAGCAGCAGCGCATCCGCGAGGCCGAAGGTGAAGCCGAGGCCCTGCTGACCGTGCAGAAAGCCCAGGCCGACGCCATCCGCATGATCAACGAAGCGAACCCCAACCACAACTACCTGGCCCTGCGCAGCATGGAAGCCATGGAGAAGGTTGCCGACGGCAAGGCCACGAAGCTGATCGTGCCCAGCGATATGCAGAACCTGGCCGCCACCGTCTCCGCCATCAAGGAGATTTCCGGCGAAGTGACCGAATAAAATTTGGCATTCTGTTTTCCCTGCCCGCGGTGTTCTGCCGCGGGCAGCTTTTGTTGTGGTGGTCGATGCACGCATCCGCCCTGCACAGTAAAAATCCCACCAAATCTTCTTGCGTTTTCCACAAAATCAGGTTATAATATAAGCAGATTAGTATGCCATTTTGCGCAAACTATACAAAAATAATTGTGAGGTGTATCAGTATGAAGGAACCTATGGTCATTACTATGGCGCGTGAGTACGCATCCGGCGGCAGCGAAATCGCACAGGCCGTCGCAGATAAGCTGGGTATCCCCCTGTACAATAAGGAGCTGATCACCCTTGCCGCCAAAAAAAGCGGCCTGACCGAGGAGGCCATCGCCGCCAGCGAGAACCAGCGCAGCGGCAGCCTGATTTACAGCCTGTACATGATGGGCAACACCATGCCCCTGGCCGACCAGGTCTATATTTTGCAGAGCAACGTCATTAAAGAGCTGGCCGCCCAGGGTCCCTGCGTCATTCTGGGCCGCTGCGGCGACTATGTCCTGCGGGAGCGTCCGAATGTGCTGCGCACCTTTGTCTATGCGCCGCTGGATGCCCGCATCGGGTTCGCCAAGAGCCGCCCCGACGCCAAGGATATGCCCGACCGCCTGTGGGAGACCCAGCTGGCCAAGCATGACCGCGCCCGCGCGAGCTACTACAACTACTACACCGAGAACCGCTGGGGCGAGGCCAAAAACTACGACCTGTGCCTGAATGCCACCCTGGGCCGCGAAGCCTGCGCTGACCTGATCGTCGCGGCGGCCAAGGCCATGCAAGCGGCCAATAAGTAAAAACCGGAAGGAGCCACCCGCCATGCTGCGCTATGTCAAAAGCGGAATGATGCTGTTGAGCATCGCCTATATCGTCATCGGTATGATGCTGCTCATCATGCCCCAGATCAGCCTGCTCTGGATCTGCTACGCTTTCGGGGCCGTCGTGCTCCTCACTGGCATCGTCTGCCTGATCCAGTACGCCCGCATCCGCGGCACAGGCTTTACTGCGCCGTTCATGCTGGTGGGCGGCGTCATCACGGCGGGGCTGGGCATCTTTACGCTGGCAAAACCGCAGGTGGTGGCGAGCTTTCTCCCCATCGTGTTCGGCATCTTCATCGTTGTGGACGGTTTGAGCCGCATCGGCAGCGCCATCGACCTTGCCAAGCGCAAGGGACAGAAATGGTGGGTGCTGCTGCTGCTCAGCATCGTCTCTGTTGCGCTGGGCATACTGCTGGTGCTGCATCCGTTTGGTGCGGCTGTCAGCGTCGTGATGGTGTGCGGTATTCTGCTGATCGTCGAAGGTGCGATGAACTTAGGCTGCATTCTGTATGCTGCCATGGAGCTGCGCACGCTGGATCGCATGGCCAACGCCGCCGCAAGCGCCGCAATGTCTGCCATCGGCGATGCACTGGACGAGGCCGAGGCCGCCGAGTCCCCCGCCGACGCCCCGGTCGTTTACGACGCCGAGAGCAAGGATGTGTCGGAGGAGTAATTTTTCCGCAAAACCGTAGGGGTCGATGCAAGCATCCGCCCCTACAATCACTCGGAAGTATGCAACGCCCCGCGGCGGGCAGAGGACTGCCCGCCCTACATTTCCGGTATCTTATTGATTGCCCTGTAGGGCGGCCAGTCCTCTGGCCGCCGCACCTCATTCCGTTTCCCGCGCGAACGTTCGCGAGTTATTTTTAAAGGAGAGAACCCCCATCCATGTATGACCTCATCATCGTAGGCGCCGGCCCTGCCGGTATTTTCACCGCGCTGGAGCTGCTGCGCAAAAGCTGCAACCCCCACAAGATCCTGCTCGTCGAAAAGGGCAAGCCTGTGGAAAAGCGCCACTGCCCCAAGGATAAAACCGGCGTCTGCGTAAACTGCAAGCCGACCTGTGCCATTACCACCGGCTTTTCCGGCGCGGGCGCATTCTCGGACGGCAAGCTGTCCCTGTCCTACCAGGTCGGCGGCGAGCTGCCCGACCTGATCGGCGAGGATTTTGCCCAGGAGCTCATCGACTACACCGACAAAATCTACCTTGAGTTCGGCGCTGACCCCAAGGTTGAGGGCGTCTACGAAGGCCCCGATATCAAGGACATCCGCAAGCGCGCCATCCAGGCGGGCCTGCAGCTGGTTGACTGCCCCATCCGCCATCTGGGCACCGAGAAGGCCCAGCAGCTCTATTTAAACATCCAGAACTATCTGGCCGACGCGGGCGTCGAGATGCTGTTCAACACCGAGTGCGAGAACATCATCCTGGAGGATTCCGTCTGCAAGGGCGTCCGCCTGCGCGAGAAGGACGGCACCCGCGACGTGCTGGCGAAGCAGGTCGTCATTGCCACGGGCCGCCGCGGCGCGGACTGGCTGGAGAAACTCTGCGCCGAGCACAACATCGCCCACAAGCCCGGCACCGTTGACATCGGCGTCCGTGTTGAGTGCCGCAACGAGGTCATGGAGAAGATTAATCAGGTCCTGTATGAGGGCAAGCTGATCGGCTACCCGGCCCCGTGGCACAACAAGGTGCGCACCTTCTGCCAGAACCCCGGCGGCTTTGTCGCGCAGGAGAACTACGACAATGATCTGGCGGTCGTCAACGGCCACAGCTTCAAAGAGAAGAAGAGCAACAACACCAACCTGGCGATCCTCGTCAGCCATAACTTTACCGAGCCGTTCAACCAGCCCATCGCCTACGCGCAGAAGGTCGGCGAGCTGACGAATATGCTGGGCGCGGGCCACATTCTGGTGCAGCGCTACGGAGATATCCTGGACGGCAAGCGCACCTGGGCTAAAGAACTGGCCCGCACCAACGTCCGCCCGACGTTGAAGGACGCTGTGGCCGGTGATATCACCGCCGCCATGCCCTACCGCGCCATGGTCAACATCATTGAGTTCATCAAGATGATGGACGAGGTCGTTCCCGGTTTTGCCAGCCCCGAAACGCTGCTGTACAGCCCCGAGCTGAAGTTCTACTCCAACAAGGTCAAGATGGACACCGACTTGGAGACGAACATCGCGGGTCTGCACTGCCTGGGCGATTCCTCCGGCTGGACGCGCGGCCTGATGATGGCCTCCGTCATGGGCGTCCTGATGGGCCGCAAGCTGATGGAGAAGCACGGATTTTAACGGATACGATAAGGGGAGAGCGCCCGACGTGGGTGCTCTCCCCTGTTTTTGTGCAGCTGCTGTTGCAGGGGGGGCGGCATCCCCCAACACCCCTGCACGAAAACAATACAGTTCGCCGTAAGGCGGCATGCCCTCATGCCGCCGCGGGTGGCCGCCCCCTTCCCCAAAATTTTTTACAAGAATTTTCAAAAACCGCCCTCCGTGTGACAAGTAGGACACAACTGGGGTGTAGAATGACGACAAACCACAAATGAAAGGAGTTATCACCCATGAAAAACCACACCCGCCTGCCCCTGCTTGTCACCGCCGCCGTGTTCGCCCTGACTGCCTGCACCCCGGCGGCGGATTCCACGCCCGCCGCGGAACCCACCGCCACGCCGGAAATCACCGCTGAACCGGCCAGCGAACTTGCCGCCGAAACAGGCCCGCTCTACGATATGACTTCCCGCTACTCGCAAAGTGTCGTCTATGATGTCATGCCTGCCTTTAATGACCAGTTGTACCATATCGGAACGAGAGTTTATAAAAACGACCTGAACGCCGGACAGGTTTCTCTGTTTTACAGTTGCGACGACTGGTGCATCGCCGACCCCTATGTGACGAGCGACGCGGTGTACCTGCTCACCTACAACAGAGATCGTGACAACAAAATCATTGCCCTGTCCCGTGACGGCACCAAAACCCACGAGATTCCCTTTGACCCATACGCCTCGACCGTTCTCTTATACAGCGACCGTTATTTTTATTGCATAGGCGGTCTTGCCCCCTATGATACCGCAAGCGGGTTCCGCCTTGACTTGCAGACCGGCGAGACAACACCCTGGGACTTGCCCGCCGAGACAGCCGCCGCACAGGACGCCGCCGGTGATTTTGCCGTGACCGCGCGGCTCATTTCAGATCACCCTGTTCCCTTCACGAGCGACCCGGAAATTTCCGACGCCCTTTTGCAGAACTCTATGCTCGAGTACGACCTGACGGACGTCACCACCGGAAAGCCCGCCGCGAAAATTGCAGAGTTTCCGTATAAAGGTGCGGACGACGGCAGCGGCTATGTCTATTACACCTACCTTGGGAAATCCGGAGACGATTTCTACTTCACCGGCGAGCACTCCCGGTCGTCTGAGGAGGGCATTAAAATGTCTGTGCTCCGCGTGGGCAGCGACGGCACACAGGAAGATTTAGGGCTTATGATCCATGTGTCGCTTCGCGAATTGCGCCAAAACGGAGAGATTCAGTGGCTTTTCGCAATGAGCAGCAACCCGGGCACCCTCACAGTATACGACCTGCAAGGCACGCAGATTGCGCAGGTGGACCCGCCCGCCGGGGTGGAGTCCTACTATCCGATTTCCATGCTGGACGATGGACGGATTTTGTTGAACATTGGCTATGATCTCGACCACGACTACATGACCCGGTACGCCACCATCGATGCCGACGCGTTTTTGAATGGCAGCACCGAGTATACCGAGATGGAGTTTGTGGGGTAAAGGGCACCCCCCCCCCTGCGGCGGGGTGAGGGCACCCCGCCCTACAAGTTACGGTACGGTGGGCCGTAGGGCGGCATGCCCTCATGCCGCCGGGCACGTTTCCGCTGCCGCAAAGTTCCCGGGTCGTCGAGGACGCCGACCCCTGCAACGGTGGGCGCAGCTGCGGCGGCCAGAGGACTGGCCACCCTACAACATGCCATTCATACAATAAAGCCCTGCCCCGGCAATGTGGAAAGCATTGCCGGGGCGGGGCTGTATAAAATTCAGGACATGAACCGATCCTTCAGGTTCTTGAAAAAGCTCTTGCGCTTCTCGTAGTTTTCGTCCTTCAGGCTGTCCTCAAAGGCTTTCAGGGCCTCGCGCTGGGTGCGGTTCAGCTTTTTGGGAATCTCCACATCCACGATGACGTACTGGTCGCCGCGGCCGCGGCCGTTCAGATATTGGATGCCCTGGCCGCGCAGGCGGAACTTCGTGCCGCTCTGGGTGCCCTCGGGAATCTTCTGGGCGACCTTGCCGTCCACAGTGGGCACTTCAATTTCAGCGCCCAGGACGGCCTGGGAGTAGGTAATCGGCACGCGGACGTAAACGTCGTAGCCGTCGCGCTCAAACACGGCGTCTGGCTTGACCGTCACATGGACGATCACGTCACCGGCGGGGCCGCCGTTGGTGCCTGCGTCGCCCTGGCCGCGCAGCGCGATGTTCTGGTCGTCGTCGATACCGGCGGGAATCTTGACTTCCAGCGTCTTGCGGGCGCTGGTCTTACCGGTGCCGCGGCAGGTCTTGCAGGGGTTCTTGATGATGGTGCCGCGGCCGCCGCAGTGCGGGCAGGGCTGCTGGCTCTGCATCACGCCAAAGGGCGTGCGCTGCTGGGTCACGACATAGCCGCGGCCGCCGCATTCGGTGCAGGTCTCGGGGCTGGTGCCGGGGGCACAGCCGTTGCCGTTGCAGTCCGGGCAGGTCTGCTGGCGGTTCAGCGTCACCTTTTTGGCGCAGCCGTGGGCCGCTTCCTCAAAGGTCAGGATGACGTTGGCCTGGATATCGTGGCCCTTGCGCGGGGCGTTGGGGTTGGCGCGGCTGGAACCGCCGAAACCGCCAAAGCCACCGCCGCCGAACAAATCGCCGAAGATATCGCCCAGGTCAACACCGCCTGCGCCGAAACCACCGCCAAAGCCGCCACCGAAGCCGCCGCCGGGCTGGCCGGCCCCATAGTTGGGATCGACCCCAGCGAAACCGAACTGGTCATAGCGCTTGCGCTTGTCCGGGTCGGAAAGAACATCGTTGGCCTCGTTGACCTCCTTGAACTTTTCCTCGGCGTCCTTATCGCCGGGGTTCAAGTCGGGGTGGTACTTTTTGGCCAGCTTGCGGTAGGCGCTTTTGATCTCGGCATCGGTGGCGTTTTTGCCGATCCCCAGCACCTCGTAGTAATCACGTTTTTCTGCCATAGAATCTATCCCCTCTATTTATGGGTTGTGAAAGGGCTTTTAAACTTCCTTATAACCCCCAAGGGCCGCCGCCGGGGTAGCCCAGCGGCGGCCTTATTATGGGTCAGTTACGCATCAAACCTCGTGGAAGTCGGCGTCAACGGCACCGTCATCCTTGGGCTGGCTGCCGGCGTCGGGGCCGGGCTGGGCACCGGGCTGCTGGCCCTGTGCCTGGGCGGCCTGCTGGTAGACCTTCTCGCTGATGGCGTAGAAAGCCTTCTGCAGGTCATCCTGCTTTGCCTTGATGTCGTCAATGCTGCCGGACTTCAGGGCTTCCTTCAGGGCGGAGAGCTTCGTCTCGACCTCGCTCTTCTCCTCAGCGGAGACCTTGTCGCCAAACTCGCCCAGGGCCTTCTCGGTCTGGAACACCATCTGGTCGGCGTTGTTGCGCACATCGACTTCCTCGCGGCGCTTCTTATCCTCGGCGGCATACTGCTCGGCGTCCTTGACAGCCTTGTCGATGTCGTCCTTGCTCATGTTGGTGGAAGCGGTGATCGTGATGCTCTGCTCTTTGCCGGTACCCAGGTCCTTCGCGCTGACGTGGACGATGCCGTTCGCGTCGATATCAAAGGTAACTTCGATCTGCGGCACACCACGGGGAGCCGGAGCGATGCCATCCAGATGGAAGGTTCCCAGGCTCTTGTTGTCGCGGGCAAACTCACGCTCGCCCTGCAGGACGTTGACCTCAACGCTGGGCTGGTTGTCCGCAGCGGTGGAGAAGATCTGGCTCTTCTTGGTGGGGATGGTGGTGTTGCGGTCGATGATCTTGGTGCAGACGCCGCCCAGGGTCTCAATGCCCAGGCTCAGCGGGGTAACATCCAGCAGCAGCAGACCCTTGACGTCGCCCTGCAGAACGCCGCCCTGGATGGCAGCGCCGACAGCAACGCACTCATCGGGGTTGATGCCCTTGAACGGCTCGCAGCCCAGTTCCTTCTTGACAGCGTCGTAGACGGCGGGGATACGGGTGGAGCCGCCGACCATCAGCACCTTGGCCAGGTCAGAAGCCTTCAGGCCGGCGTCGGCCAGAGCCTTGCGGACGGGGGTCATGGTGCGCTCGACCAGGTCAGCGGTCAGCTCGTTGAACTTGGCGCGGGTCAGCGTCATATCCAAGTGCTTGGGGCCGTTGGCGTCAGCCGTGATGAAGGGCAGGTTGATGTTGGTGGTGGTGGCGCTGGACAGCTCGATCTTAGCCTTCTCAGCGGCTTCCTTCAAACGCTGGGCAGCCATCTTATCCTTGCGCAGGTCGATGTTGTTCTCGCGCTGGAAGTCCTCGGCCATCCAGTTGATGATGCGCTCATCGAAGTCATCGCCGCCCAGGTGGGTATCACCGTTGGTGGCCAGAACCTCGGTAACGCCGTCGCCCATCTCGATGATGGAGACATCGAAGGTACCGCCGCCCAGGTCGTAGACCATGATCTTCTGGTCGGCTTCCTTATCGATGCCGTAGGCCAGAGAAGCAGCGGTCGGCTCGTTGATGATACGCTTGACGTTCAGGCCGGCAATGGTGCCTGCGTTCTTGGTAGCCTGACGCTGGCTGTCGTTGAAGTAGGCGGGGACGGTGATGACGGCCTCGGTGACAGGCTCGCCCAGGTAAGCCTCGGCGTCAGCCTTCAGCTTGCTCAGGATCATAGCGCTGATCTCTTCGGGGGTGTAGTCCTTGCCGCCGGCGTGGACCTTCTCGGCGGTGCCCATCTTACGCTTGATAGAGGAGATGGTATTCTCGGGGTTGGTGATGGCCTGACGCTTTGCGACCTGGCCGACCAGACGCTCGCCGGTCTTGGTGAAGCCGACGACAGACGGGGTGGTGCGGGCGCCCTCGGCGTTCGCGATGACGACAGGTTCGCCGCCTTCCATAACAGCGACGCAGCTATTGGTAGTACCAAGGTCAATACCGATGATTTTGCTCATAATAAAAACTCCCTTCAAATTTGCTTTGAACAGTAGTGAATGTCAATTTATATGGAAACGAATCTTTTGATTCGGTTCGCCTTATTCTGCGACGACGACCATCGCGTGGCGGATGATCTTGTCACCGATCTTGTAGCCCTTCTGGAAAACCTGCGTGACGCTGCCGCTCTCCTGGCCCTCGGCGGCGGGGGCCTGCGAAACGGCGTTCATGAAGTTGGGGTCAAACGGCTGATTCAGCGCTTCGATTTCGGTGATGTTCAGCGTTTCCAGGGCCTTGGCGGCCTTGTCCAGCGTCATCATGACGCCCTTCTTGTAGTTCTCGTCGGTGCAGGCGGCGTTGGCGGCCATATCCAGCGTGTCCAGGATGCCCAAAATCTGGGTCACAGCGTGGGACACACCGTCGTTGAACTTCTGGTCGGCCTCGCGCTGGCTGCGCTTGCGGTAGTTATCATACTCGGCGGCGGTACGCAGCAGCTGGTTTTTCAGCTCCTCGTTCTTTTTCTCCGCCTCGTCCAGCTTAGCCTGCAAGGCCGCTGTCTCGTGGTGGTGCTTACCCTCGTGCTTTGCCTCGGGCTTCTCGGCCTTGGGGGTCTCCTGCTCAGGGGCCTTGGCCTCGGTCTCAGGCGCCTTGGTCTCTGCGGCGGGCGTCTGCTTGGTTTCTTTTTCGTGGCTCATTGCGGGTCTCCTTCTTTCCAATTATTGGCCCTGCCCGGCCATACTCTGCCCCAGCTTTGCGGCAAAGTAGTCGAGGATCGGCAGCAGCCGCTCATATTCCATGCGGGTGGAACCGATGAGCGCCACCGAACCTGTCAGCCCGCCACCCGCCAGATACCGCTTGCTGACGATGCAGCAGCCCGGCATGGCCGGGTCCAGATCGCAGCCCAAGGTGGCCGTAACGCGGCTGCCCTCGGGGCGGATCAGCTCGGTAGCGGCCTCGTTGTCGGAGAAAATCTCCAGCAGCGTGCCAAGGTTCTGGCGGACATCCGGCATCTTTGCCAGGTATTGTGCGCCTTCCAGGCAGGCCTGCGGGCCGGTGGTAACAAGCGCCTGCGCGGCCATGATCACAGGGCTGAGCCGCTCACCTGCGGCCAGCACCAGGCTGGCCATCAGCATGGGGCTGAGGTCCTGCGGGGCTACAAACGTAAGCCCCCGGTTGAGCAGCTGCGCGATGTTGGCGGCGTCGTCCCGGGACAGGCCGGTATCGACGCGGGCCACGCGGGTACGCACCCCGCCTGCGCTGGTGACTGCCAGCACCGCCGCGCTGTACCGCCCGACCTGCACAACCTCAAAGTGGGCGATGCAGAGATCCGGGGCCTGAGGCGTGGTGGCGGCAGCGGCGCAGCCGGTCAAATCAGCCAAGCTGCGGGCTGCAGCGGGCACGAGCTTTTCCGGCTCGGCATCCATGGCGGCGAACAGGTCATCGATGTGGCGGCGGTCGGCATCCGGCAGGGCGCTGGCCTTCGGCGCATCGATCAGGTGGTCGAGGTAGTAGCGATAGCCTTGGGCACTGGGCACACGGCCCGCACTGGTGTGGGGCTGTTCCAGCAGGCCCAGCTTAGTCAGCGCCGCCATCTCGTTGCGCAGCGTTGCACTGGACAGTGCCATGTCAAAGTAGTTTGCCAGCAGGCCCGAACCGACCGGTTCGCCGCCGTTGGCATACAGGGCAACAATGGCTTCCAGTATACGCTGCTTGCGCGCGTCCATGGCCATGCTGCTCATCTCCTTTGGTTTGCTTTCGGTTTTGTTTAGCACTCTTTATCTCTGAGTGCTAAGTTAATTATATTCCCGTTTTGCAAACTGTCAAGGGGTTTTTCCGATTTTTTTGTAAGTTTAACAGTTTCGTCACAATCACGGCAGGGTTCTTACCTATTATATATGTAGGGGCCGGTTATGCCCGGCCTGCACTTGTACGGAAAACGGTCGCTTGCGGGAAAGCTGAGGGCCGGGCACGCCCGACCCCTACATGGCGGTGTGCATTCAGACACCCCGTCACTCCCCCATCCATCGCGCTAAAAACTCGGCGGCGGTGGCGGCGGCGCGGATGGTCTCGGGGTCGGGTACGGCATCCCGGCGCATGCCCGGCAGCAGCACGCCGCCCTCAATATCGCCATGCACCAAAACCGGCGCGGCGCACAGCAGCCAGCGGCTGCCCAACGCGACCCGGTGCAGCGGCTCTTCCGGTGCGGTGTACAGCTTGCGGCGGGCCAGCAGGGCGTCCAACTCAGGCGGCAGCGGCTCTCCCAGCAGCTCACTTCTGCCCGCCCCGGCGGCGGCCACGATCTTTTCCCGGTCACAGACAGCCACACCACAGCCCAGCCGCCGGGCCAGCACATCGGCGTAGGCGGCGGCCGGCTCGCCCAGCTCTGCCAGCGGCGAATACTTTTTAAAGACAACTTCCCCTTTGCCATCGGTAAAAATTTCCAGTGCGTCGCCCGAGTGGATGCGCTGGGTACGGCGTATCTCCTTCGGGATGACCACCCGGCCCAATTCATCGATGCGCCGCACAATTCCTGTCGCTCTCATACAGAATCCTCCCTGGTTTTTTATGGTAGTATCTGCGGATTCATACAAAATATGTAAGGAGTTCCCTATGGATTTACTGCAAACCACCCTTTGCTATCTCGAAAAAGACGGCGCGTACCTGATGCTGCACCGCGTCAAAAAGAAAAACGACGTCAACCACGACAAGTGGGTCGGCGTCGGCGGCAAGTTTGAGCCGGGCGAGGATGCGCTGACTTGCGCCCTGCGCGAGGTGCGCGAAGAGACAGGCCTGACGATGCACACGCCTGTCTATCGCGGCATCGTGGATTTTTACTGTGACCCCTGGCCCGCCGAGCGGATGCACCTGTACACCTGCACGGATTTTTCCGGCGTGATGACAGACTGCGACGAGGGATGTTTAGAGTGGGTGGACAAGAATGCTGTGCAGGATTTGCCGATTTGGCAGGGGGATAAAATTTTCTTTAAGCTGCTGGCTGAGGATGCGCCGTTTTTTCATTTGGAGTTGACGTATGAGGGGGACGTGCTGGTGAAAGCGGTGCTGGATGGGGAGGAGTTGCTATAACCACCGCGCGGCGGAATCCCCCAGTCACCTTCGGTGACAGCCCCCCTTTAACAAGGGGGCCTTTAAAGCCTCCCTTGTCAAAGGGAGGTGGCCGAGCGAAGCGAGGTCGGAGGGATTCCCGCCGTGCGGTGGATGTTACTGCCAAAAAAGAGCGTGTGCCATTTCTTGCACACGCTCTTTTTTCGTACTATCAATACGTCGTAATCGTCGTCCCAACGAAATAATGCGTCAAAATATCCTGATAGCCCCAGCCGTTGCGGGCATAACCGATGGCACCCCATTGGCTCATGCCGCAGCCGTGGCCGTAACCGTACACATCAAAGATAAAGCAATCCAGATTGGCGTCATAGCTGACCGTGAAGCACTGGCTGCGCAGGCTGCGGCCATCCACACTCTGGCGGGCCAGCAGGTTTTCCCGGAACCAGCGGCCACTGACCGTCTCGCTGTTGCCATCGGGGCCGACCTGAATCTTGGCGACCCAGCCGTACTGGTTGGCGCTCTTGATGGTAAACCAGCTGTTGGGGTCCACGCCTGCCAGGTCGATGCCTAACTCGTCGCGGATGCGGTTCTCCAGCGTCTCGCGGGAGAAGCGGGCCGTGCCGCTGGAATTGCCGTTGGTGTTCCAGTTGCTGGAAACCTGCTGGTCGTAGGGACTGTCCACGGCCTGCAGCCAGGCGCGTTCACCGCCCCAGACCTCGGCAGACGAGGCTGTACCCGTGCTGGCAGAGGCGAAATACGGCGTGAAGCAGACCTGCCCATTGTAAGTCACCAGCACATGGGCAACCTCCTGGGCAGCGGCCAGCGCAGCTGCGCCCGGCTCTGCACCCAGCACCGACGGATAGCCCGACTGGCTTAAAATCCAGCAGTGGGTCGCCACGCACTGGGCTTTGTAGGCTTCGGCGGGGGCGTTGGGGCCAAGTTCGTTCTGGGCCACCATCGCCAGGCAGCGCACCAGATCCATCGTCTGGGCCGCGCCGTTCATCGTCACGTTGATGGTCTCGCCCTCAGTGCCGGTGCTGTTGTCGGGCTGCGGGGCCTGGGTCGGCGCTTCCGTCGGGGTCGGTTCGCTGTTGGCGTCCGACGCCGGGGCCTCGGTAGGTTCGGGCGTCGGGGCGTCGGTAGGGGCCGGCGTGGCCGTCACCTTGATCTGGTCCACTGTGACCGTCTGCTCAGGCAGCGTGCCCTCGGCACCCTTGTTCAGGTCCGTCTCCACAGCGTTCGTCGAGCCTGCCACATCGGTCAGGCCCTTGAGCATCTTGTCGGTGCTGGCCAGCAGGCTGTCGGTGATGTTCTGCAATTCGTCGGCGCGCTGGGCCAGATCGGCGGCGTCGGTGGTGTCGTCCCGGGCCGTGCCGCTGCTCTTGCGGGCGGCCTGGGTGGCGGCGCTCTGCTGGGCATAGCGCTCCACGCTGGTCCGCATCATGGCGCTGACCGTGGGCATCGGCTGGCCCTTGCTCTGGTACTGGGCCGCCGTCAGCAGCGGCTCCTCTGTGGCGGTAAAGGCAGCGGTGTTCAGCACCTCGGCCTCGCCGTCCTCGACCAGGCGGCCCGTGATGCAGAGCAGCGCACCGTTCTCGCCGCTCTGGGTCGTCACGGTCAGGAAGTGGGACTCGTCACCCACCTCCACCCCGGTGTCAAACAGGCTGCGGGCCTGGATGCCCGCCACAAAGGTCAGGTAGTCGTAATAGTTGGACAGGTCGGTGCTGCCGTACAGGTCAAACGCGCCTTCGCCCTGCTCGGCGGGATCGTAGTAGTAGACCGCCAGCGCTTTGAAGCGGTAGGTGCGGTCTGCCGTATACAGCGTGAAGCCGCCGTTCTGTTTCAGTGTGTCCTGGTCGGCCAGCGCCTTGTAGTCGTCACCGGTGCATTCCAACACGGTGTTGCCGGGGGTGGCGGCGTCCAGGGCGCTGGGGGTTGCAAAACGGACGATGGACCCCGGCTCTGCGCCGGATTCCGGCGTTTCGGGCGTGGGCGTGTCGGCAGAGTAGACCAGCGCACCATCAAAGCCGGGCCAGCCCAGGTAGGCCACCACGCCTGCGCGGCGGTCCAGCGCCTTGTCAAGATAGCTTTCGGCGGTGGAATCGTACAGCGCCGTGCCGTAGCTCTTGGCGGCAGGGCTGGCACCCAAATCATTGCGGAAAAACACCCACAGCGCCCCGGCACCAGCCAGCACAGCCAGCAGCAGCACGACCAGGATCAGCGTGACCGTGCGTCTGCGGCGGCGCTCGCTCTTTTCAATAATTTCCAAACTGCGGTTTTTGATGCTGGGCGGTGCGGGCTGCTTCGGAGGCAGGTCGGCGTCCGAATCTGCGTTCTTTTTGCGCTTTTTGCGGGGCTTTGCTTTTTCCCGGACAGCCTCCTCAATGGCGCTGGTATCAAACAGCTGGGTCGCCGCGCGGGTAAATTCCTCAACGCTGGCGCTCTTGCCTGCGGCCTCGGCGGCGTCATCGGCGGCCTGGGCGGCGGCAATGGCGGCGGGGTCAAGGTCAGCGGAGAAATCGGGGATATCATCGTCCAGCACCGAGCGCGGCGCAGCCTGCGGCTCGGTCTCCGGCGGATTTTCCGAAAAGTCCGTCAGTTCCACCGGCATCAGCGGCACGCTGGGGGCCGGGTCAGCGGTCACAGGCCGGGCGCGGCGGATGCGGGCATGGCGGGCATTTTCGGGGCCAGCCGTCCGGATTGACAGCGGATCGGGCGCTTCCGCCGCCGGGGCGTCGTCACTCTCGAATTGGATGACGCCGGTCGGCTCGTGGTCAGGCACAGCCGGGGCCGCGGGCGGCGGGGTGGGCGCGGCCTCGTGGCGGCGCAGCGTGCGGTGCTGCGGGGCGGAGTCCGTCTCCGGCGCGGCTGCTTCCACTTCCTGCGCAGGGGCGGCAAATTTCGGCGGGGCCACTGGGCGGTCAAAGTCCAGCATCGGCTCAAAATCCGCCGTATGGTCGGCGTCGCGGGTGGGCGGCGTGCGGCGGCGCAGCGAGAACCGGACCGTATTGCCGCGGCTCTTGGCGGCCTCCGACACGACAAGCAGCGGCCGGTCGTGCCCGGGGCGGAAGGTGATGCAGGAGTCGGTCAGCTGCAAGCCGAACAGGCGGCGGCGCAGCAGATCCAAAATCTGGTTGGCGATGAACGTGTCGTTCATATCGGGCGGCAGGGCGCAGGCCACCGCGCCGCGGCGGTCGCACACCAGCACAAAGGGGCACTGGCCCACGCTGGCGGGCATATAGGCAGCCGCGTAGTCCGCGCCGGTCACCTGCATGGCGGCCAGGGCGCGGCCTGCGGCCGCCTGCACCACATCGCCGGGGAACCGCTTCAACAGCTGTTCCGGCACGGCGATACGGCGGGCTTTCTGCGGGTCGGCGTAGCTCTCGGTGCCAAAATCGAACACGGCCTCGCTGTGGGCCAACGGCTGCAAAAGCGCACCCAGCAGGCGGCCTGTCGTCTCGTCCACGGCCACCAGCAGCTTGCGCTTGTCCAGCAAGGCATCCAGCGTGGCCTGGGCCAAGCTCGTTTCGCCCTCGGCAAAGACATCGTCGCCGAACTTAGCCCGCAGCCGCGCGGCCCATTTGTCACAGTATTGCTCCGCCATGGCGCGGTTGGGGGCGCTGACCTGCACGCAGATGGCAAATTCGCCGTCGCGCTCCAACAGGCGCAGGCCGGGGCAGCCATCGTCGCGGATCTGCCGCAGTACGCTGGACACCTCCGCGCCCGTAGGGCCGAAAACACGCAGAATTTTCAGTTGAGTGTTGACCATGGTGGAACCTTTCTTGTGTTGAATTGCCTTTTCCTTTGGGGCTGCGCCCGCAGGCGCGTGTCGGAGCGCAACCGCCGTAGGCGGCTCTTAGCGCGTAGACTGAAGGTGTCTGCGGCCCCCGACCGCAGACGGATGAGGGGCAGCCTTGCCGTTATATCCCGCAAACGAGCGGCGACAGAAACCCGCACCTCATCCGCCGCTGCGGCGGCACCTTCCCCTCAAGGGGAAGGCTTGGGGTTTTAGATATCCAGTTCGTCATCCGCCGTCTCCGGCGTAAATCGCACGCTCTCCGGCACATCCAGGCCCAGCGCCATGCGGCGCAGCATATCCAGGGCGTAGAGCGCGGCGCGGGTGCGGATGATGGCGCGGTCCTGGTAGCCGCCCAGCGTCAGGCGCATCAAATACCCGGTGTTCGTGCGGGTGTCGGCACCAGCCAGGTAGACCGTGCCCACCGGCTTGCCGGGCAGCGCACCGCCCGGCCCAGCCAGGCCGGTGATGCCCACAGCCAGCTCCGCGCCGGATTTCCGCGCAGCACCAAAGGCCATGGCAGCGGCCACAGGCCCGGAGACAACGTTGTACTTTTCAATCACGGCGGCGTCCACACCCAGCAGCTTTTGCTTGGCGGCCTCGGCGTAGGTGACAAAGCCGAAGCCGAACACCTCGCTGCTGCCGGGCACGTTGGTCAGCCGTTCGGCGATCATGCCGCCGGTGCAGCTCTCCGCCGTGGCAGCGTGGAGGTGATGCTCGCGCAAAGCGCGTACCACCGTGTATTCCAGTGCAGGCACGTCAACGTCATAGGCCGCTGCGCCCAGAATCTCTTTAAACTCCGCAATGCGGGCATTGCAGGCGGCCTCGGCGGCCTGCTCGGTGGCCTCGCGGGCGGTCACGCGAATCTCACACTCGCCAGTCTTGCAGTAGATGGCGGCGGTGGGGTTGGCTACCTCAAACAGCGGTGCGACCTTGCTGGCGATGGCGCTCTCGCCGCCCAGCACCCGCAGCGTGCGGCTGTGGATCGTGCAGTTCTGGCGGTGCAGCAAAATCGGGCGCACCTGCTCAGCCCACATGGCCTTCATCTCGCGGGGCACGCCGGGCATCAGCGCGGCGCAGTGGCCGTTCTCATCCTCGAACCAGGCGCCGGGGGCGGTGCCGTGGTCGTTAATGAGCTTGTGGCCCTTGGTCGGGCACATGGCCTGCTTGCGGTTGTTCTCCGTCGGGCGGCGATTCGTGCGGGCGAAAAAGTCAAGTATCTTTTGCCACTCTGTCTCGTCAAATGTCAACGTATCGCCGAAGGCCTCGGCCACCGTCTCCTTGGTCAGGTCGTCCTCGGTGGGGCCAAGCCCGCCTGAAAAAATCAACAGGTCGCTGCGGCTTTTTGCCTGCAAAACCAGCTCTTTCAGCCGGGCGGGATTGTCGCCGATGACGTGCTGGTGCAGTACGCTGATGCCCAGCTCGGCCAGTTCGCGGCTTAAAAACTGGGCATTGGTGTTCAGGATATCTCCCAGCAAAAGTTCCGTACCTACGCAGATAATTTCAGCTGTCACAGCAGTTCGTCATCTCCCATGCGGATGTAGATCTTTTCAACATTCTCGGCGGCCTCGGCTTCCAGCGCGGCCAGACCGGGCATAGCGGCCTCGGCAGCCAGAATTTCGTCCAGTGTCGGGTTCGTCTTGGGGTGCGGCGGGGTAAAGATCGTGCAGCAGTCCTCATACGGCTCGATGGACGTCTCAAACGTGCCGATCTTACGCGAAATATTGATGATCTCGATTTTATCCATGCCGATGCAGGGGCGCAGCACAGGCAGATCCTGGGCCTGGTCGGTGCAGGCCAGCGCGGCCATGGTCTGGCTGGCGACCTGGGCCAGGCTCTCGCCGGTGATGAGGGCCTGCAATTCCAGCTTTTTCGCCACCTGGTTGGCAATGCGCAGCATGCTGCGGCGCATCAAAACCGTGAACAGCACGTCGGGCGCGTGGTCGCGGATGTACTCCTGAGGCTTGGTGTAGGGCACGACAAACAGCGTGCAGTTGCCGGTGTACTCGACGATTTCCCGCGCCAGATCGCGCACTTTCAGCTTGGCACGCAGGCTGGTGTACGGCGGGCTGGCAAAGTGGATATGGTGCAGCGCCAGGCCGCGGCGGGCCATGCACCAGGCAGCGACGGGGCTGTCAATGCCGCCGGACAGCAGGTTCAGTGCGCGGCCGCTGGTGCCCACCGGCAGACCGCCCGCAGCCTCGACCTTGGGGCCGTGGACGTAGGCGGCGTGGTCACGAATCTCGACCATGATTTCCAGCTGGGGGTTGTGCACATCCACGCGCAGGTGGTGGTGCTTGTCCAGCAGGTAGGCACCCAACTCGCGGCAGATTTCGGGGCTTTTCATCGGGTAGGCCTTGTCGGCGCGCTTGGCCTCGACCTTGAAGGTGCGCAGGCCGCGCAGCGTCTCGCCCAGGTAGGCCTCGGCGGTCTCGCAGATGGCATCAAAATCCTTGGGGCACTCGACAGCGCGGCTGAGTTTGACGATGCCGAACACATGGGACACGCGGCGGAATGCCTCGTCCATATCAAGGCCGTCCTCTTTTGGCTCGATAAAAACGGTGCTCTGGGCCTGGTAGACCTTGAACTTACCCAGTGGCTCCAGCCGCCAGCGGATGATTTTTGCCAGCCGCGCTTCAAACTTGCCGCGGTTCAGGCCCTTCAGCGTCATTTCGCCCTGATAGGCGAGGATGATTTCTTTCATTCTGTAGTTCCTTTCAAAATATGCGACTGCACGGTAGGGGTCGGGTATGCCCGACCCTCGGCTCTACGGCAGACGCACTGTAGCGGGAAGGCGGAGGGCGAGGCATGCCTCGCCCCTACTGTCTGCGGCGGGGTGAAGGCACCCCGCCCTACGATTTGCCCGAAAAGGGGTTCGTAGGGCGGCCTGCCCTCAGGCCGCCACCAGCAGCCGTTCAAATATGCTGCAATTCCTTCAACCCATCTCTTACCCCATCCAGCAGTGCGTCCACGTCCTCGGCGGTGTTGTCGGCGCAGAAGCTCACGCGCAGGGCAGTACGCACAGTCAAATCGGCGCAGCCCATGGCCTGCAGGGTGTGGCTCGGCTCGCCCTTATCGCAGGCGGATCCGCCCGAGACATACACTGCGCGGGTGTTCAGATAGTTGATAAAAGTTTGGCTGTTGATGCAGTTGGTGGAGAAGTTCACGATCTCCCCCACCGCGTCCTCGGGCGAGTTCAGCGTGATGCCGTCCAGCGCGGCCAGGCCCGCGCGCAGCTGTTGGTTCAGCGCAGCAATGTGGGCGGCGCGGGTGCGCAGCTTTTGCTGACCCTGGGCCGCCGCCACGCCCAAGCCCACGATGTAGGGCGTGTTCTCGGTGCCGGGGCGCAGGCCGCGCTCCTGGTGGCCGCCGATGTAGGGCGGCTTGAGGTTCTGGCGCTGGCTGTCCCGCACAAACAGCGCCCCCACGCCCTTGGGCGCGTGTACCTTGTGGCCGGAGACAGACAAACTATCGACCTCACGCCATTTTTGCAGGTCAATAGGCATACGCAGCCACGCCTGCACGGCGTCCACATGGAAGTAGGTGCGGCTGTTGCGGGTCTTGATGCCCTTGCCCAAAGCGGCGATATCCTGCACCGCGCCGGTCTCATTGTTGACGGCCATGCAGGCGGCAAGGACGGTGCTTTTGTCGATCTCGGCCAAAAATTTTTGTGTGTCTATGCGGCCATCCGGGCCGGGCAGAACCTCAACAACGGTGAAGCCCTCGTCCTTCAGGGCGCGGATGGGGCGCTGCACGCTGGGGTGCTCGAACCCGGTCACGACGATTTTGTTGCCCCAGTGCTTGCGCGGGCGGGCCGCGCCGTAGACGGCCATGTTGTTGCCCTCGCTGCCGCAGGCGGTGAAGTAGATTTCATCGCTGCGGCAGTGCAGGGTCTTGGCCACCCGGGCGCGGGCGGTCATAATGGCGTCCTGCGCGGCCACGGCGGGGTCATACAGGCTGCTGGGGTTGGCCCAGTGTTCCACCATGGCCGTGGTGATGGCCTGCGCCACCGCCGGATCCACCCGGGAGGTAGCAGCGTTGTCCAGATAATGCAGCTGGGGGTCGGAAAGCATAACACTCATTCCTCACATTTTACACAAAGTTATACAGGTTAAATTATACACGTTCGCCCCCGAAAAAACAATATTTTCGGGGAAAAAAGTGAGATAACAAAAAAGCCTCCCCTCTTGAGGGGAGGTGGACGCCGAAGACGGCCGGAGGGATTCCGATGGGCTTTGCCTTGCACGCCGCCACACCCGCAGCCGGGGCAGGAATCCCTCCGCTTCGTGGGAAAGCCAGGGCTTTTACTCTCCAAAGTCCTCGGCGGCTTTTTTCATCATCTGGCGGATGGGCAGGTTATAGGGGCAGCGGGGTTCGCACGCGCCGCACCGGATGCAGGCCCCGGCCTTGGTTTGCAGGGTGGCGTAGCGCTCGCGGCCCCACTGCTGCAAGCCATAGCGGTTCAGATACCCCTGGAACAAAAACACGCTGGGGATGGAAATACCCACCGTGCAGGGGGCGCAGTAGTTGCAGCGGCGACAGAACTGCGTGCCCAGCGCGTCGCGCACGGCCTGGCAGGCGGCTTCTTCCTCGGGGGTCAGCGGGTCGATGTTCGCCGCGCCCGCCACGTTGGCGTTCAGCTCGTCCACCGTCGCCATACCGGGGATTGCCACCGTCACCGCCGGGTTGGACAGCACGTACCGCAGCGCCAGGCGGCCATCCTCGATGGCCCCGCCCGCGAGGGGTTTCATATCGATAAAGCCCTTGCCAGCCGCCGCACAGCGGTCGATCAGCTCCTTGCCCTGCTGCTCGACGATGTTATAGGGGAACATGATCGTCTCGATTTCCGGGATGTCCAGCGCGGCCTCAAACACGGCGGCCAGGTGCGCCGTGATGCCGATGTGCCCCACTACGCCCTTGGTCTTGGCTTCCAGCAGGGCTTCCATTGCGCCGCCGGGGGACAGGATGGTTTGCAGGCCCTCCATGCTGGGATTGTGGAACTGGAACAGTTCGATGTGGTCGGTGCGCAGATTTTTCAGGCTGGTGGCGATCTCGGCCTCCATGTCGGCCTTGGTCAGGGCGCGGCATTTGGTGGCCAGGATGAAGTCATCCCGCAGGCCCGCTTCTTCCAGCGATTGGCCGATCCATTCCTCGCTGACCGTGTAGGCGCGGGCAGTGTCGATGTAGTTGACGCCCGCCTTATGGGCAGCGATGAGCAGTTCCCGCGTGCCGGGCTGGTCGATGCGCTGGATCGGGATGCCGCCAAACCCCAGGCGGGAAATTTTCAGGCCGGTTTGACCAAAGTTGACGTATTGCATAGTGTGCTCCTTTTGCTCTGTTGCGGGGCGTCGAGGACGCCGCCCCCTACAAATTCTCCGTTACCCACATTATAGCAAATCCGCCGCAAAAATCCAGACCTAAAGCCTTCCTCAGAGGGAGAGGGAGAGAAGCCTTTTTTCCGTTGACAAAATGCCCCCGCTGTACTACCATTATACTGTATATAAAATAAGGTATAGGGGGTTCTTTATGAAATACGGTTTTATCGGCTGCGGCAATATGGGCGGGGCCGTGGCACGCGCGGTCTGCAAGGGTGCCGGTGCCGGGGATGTGCTGCTGGCCAACCGCACGCCCGCCAAGGCACAGGCATTGGCCGAGGAACTCGGCTGTGCCTGCGGCACAAATGAGGAAGTCGCCAGCATCTGCGATTTCATCTTTCTGGGGGTGAAGCCCCAGATGATGGCCGATATGCTGGACGAGCTGGCCCCCGCGCTGGAAGCCCGCGCCGAGAGCCGCCCCTTTGTGCTGGTCACGATGGCGGCGGGGCTGTCGATGCAGCAGATCCGCATGATGGCCGGCAGCGGCTACCCCATCATCCGCATGATGCCCAACACCCCCGTGGCGCTGGGCGACGGCATGATCCAGTATTGCTCTGACGATGTGGAGCCGGACAAGCTGAACGAATGGCTCACCGCCATGGCCCCCGCGGGCCGTTTGGACGCCGTACCGGAAAGCCTGATCGACGCCGCCAGCGCGGTGTCCGGCTGCGGCCCGGCCTGGGCGTACCAGTTCATTGAAGCCCTGGCCGACGGCGGCGTGGCGACTGGTCTGCCCCGCGCCAAGGCGCAGGAGTACGCCGCCCAGATGCTTTTGGGCAGCGCCCGCATGGTGCTGGAAACTGGTAAGCACCCCGGCGAGCTGAAAGACGCCGTGTGCAGCCCCGGCGGGTCGACCATCCAGGGCGTGCGCCTGTTGGAGGAACGCGCCTTCCGCGGCGCCGTGACCGACGCCGTTTTGGCAGCGTATGAGAAAACGAAGGATTTGGGGAAGAAGTAAATTATGCGTATCGTCGTTAAAGTAGGCACCAGCACGCTGGCACACCCCAGCGGGCTGCTCAACATCCGCCACACCGAGGATTTGGTCAAGGTGTGGAGCGATATCCAGAACGCCGGGCATCAGCTTATTGTCGTGTCGTCGGCGGCTACCGGCCTGGGCGTCGGCAAACTGCAAATCGAAAAGCCCAGCGACATCATTACCAAGCAGGCCGCCGCAGCCGTGGGCCAGTGCGAGCTGATGTACACCTACGACCGGCTGTTCGGCCAGTACAACCACACCGTGGCGCAGATGCTGCTGACCTGGGAGGATTTCGACCACGAAAACCGCCTGCGCAACCTGCAAAACACGCTGGAACGTCTTTTGCAGCTGCACACAATCCCCATCATCAACGAGAACGACCCCATCGCCTGCGAGGAATATTTCCTGGGCGACAATGACACACTGGCCGCACTGGTGGCAACGTGCATCCACGCCGACCTGGTCGTGCTGATGTCCGACATCGACGGCCTGTACACCGCCGACCCCCACACCCACCCCGACGCGAAGCTCATCCCGGTGGTGGAAGAAATCACCCCCGAAATTGAAATGCTGGCGGGCGGCGCAGGTTCGTCCCTGGGCACCGGCGGCATGCTGACAAAAGTCATCGCTGCCAAGCGTGCCACCGCCGCGGGCGTGGACATGATCATCACCAACGGTGCCCACGCCGAGGTGCTGTACGATATCGTTGAGGGCAAGCCGGTGGGCACCCGCTTTGCAGGCCACAAGTAAGGGAGGTTTCCCATGACCACACAGGAAATTTTGCAGGCCGCCCAGGGCGCAAAAATGCCGCTGGCGCTGGCCGATGCCGACACGAAAAACGCCGCGCTGGAGGCCATGGCCGTGGCGCTGATTGCCGCCAGTGACAAGATTTTGGAGGCAAACCAGCGCGACCTGGACGCTGCCCGGGGCCGCGTGAGCGACGTAATGCTGGACCGCCTGGCCCTGACCCCCAGCCGTCTGACCGACATGGCAAAGGGCATACGCGAGGTCGCCGCCCTGCCGGATCCGGTGGGCGCGGTGCTGCGCAAAATTGTGCGCCCCAACGGTCTTATTATTGAAAAGACTGCTGTGCCGATGGGCGTTATCGCCATTATTTACGAGAGCCGCCCCAACGTCACCAGCGACGCCGCTGCCCTGGCTATCAAGGCGGGCAGCGCCTGCATTTTGCGCTGCGGCCGCGACGCCTGGGCCAGCTGCCACGCCATTGTGGAGGCCCTGCGCGCGGGCCTGCGCAAAGCCCGCCTGCCGGAGTGTGCGGTAAGCCTGCTGTCGGACACCTCCCACGCCAGCGCCAACGAGCTGATGACTGCCGACGGCCTGGTCGATTTGCTGATTCCCCGCGGCGGCGCGGGGCTGATCCGCGCCTGTGTTGAGAACGCGACGGTGCCCTGTATCCAGACCGGCACCGGCATCTGCCACGTCTACGTGGACAAAGCCGCTGACCTGGAAATGGCGGTGGACATCGTGGAAAACGCCAAGACCAGCCGCCCCAGCGTCTGCAACGCCGAGGAAACGCTGCTGGTTCACAAGGACGTTGCAGCGAAGTTTTTGCCGATGTTAAAGACCCGCCTGGTGGACGGCCGGGCCACCGCCGGTTTAACGCCGGTAGAGCTGCACCTGGACGCCCAGGCCGCCGCCATCATCGACGGTGTGCCCGCCGCGCCGCAGGATTTTGACACGGAATATCTGGACTACAAGCTGAGCGTAGCCGTGGTGGACGACGTGGACGCAGCGATTTTGCACATTGCCAGGCATTCCACCCACCACAGCGAGGCCATCATCACGGCGGACGCCGAGGCAGCGGCACGGTTCACGGCCTGTGTGGACAGCGCAGCGGTCTACGTGAACGCCAGCACCCGCTTTACCGACGGCGGCGAGTTTGGTCTGGGCTGCGAAATGGGCATCAGCACCCAAAAGCTGCACGCCCGCGGCCCCATGGGGTTGGCGGAGTTGTGTACCTACAAGTACATCATCCACGGCAGCGGCCAGACAAGAGGCGGCAGCAGCGCAAAGATGAGCTGCTACACAAAGTAAAAATACCCTTGCGTTCATCACAAACACAAGGGCGATTCGTTTATCAAAGAACTTCCCCCTGCTTGCGCAGTGCTGCGCAAACAGGGGGAAGTTCTATTCTATTTGGTTTTATCCAATGTTCATATCCACAGGCCGGGAGATACCCTTGACACTGCCGGAGCCGGTGTACTGCCAGATGTTGTACTTGTAGCTGAAGCTCAGCGTGTCGCGGTACTGGGCGATCCAAATGTTGTACTTGCTGATGTTCGCAAAGTTCAGCGCGTTGTAGAACCAGCTTGCGTAGGAGTAAACGCCCGCGCTGTACCCAGCGTTGCGGATCGTCTCGCAGAAAGCGACGGCGCAGGCTGTGCGCTCGGCGGCGCTGATGGCGTTGGCGCGGCCGCCCGCAACGCTCTCGGTGTCGTAGTAGACGCCCAGCGGCAGGCTGTACCCGCCCACCAGGCTCAACACCATGCTAGCCTCCTCAACGGCTTCCTGCTCGTTGATGGCCTGGCTATAAAAGTAGACGCCGACTTTCAGGCCCGCGTTGATAGCGCCCTGGATGTTGGCGCGGTAGGTCGAATCCTCGACCAGTGCGCCGCTGCCGTAGCCGCGGTAGCCGCAGCGGATGATGGCAAACGTGATGCCGTCGGCCTTGACGGCGTTCCAATCAATGCTGCCCTGGAACTTGGAAACGTCGATGCCGCGGGCCGTGCGGTTCAGTGCACCGTCCGCCCCAAAGGTGTAAACGTCGCCCTGGATGACCTGCTGTCCGGTGACCGGCTGGTGGGTTGTCGGGTCGTAATAGTACGTCACGCCGTCAATTTCCTGCCATCCGGTGTACTGGTACACGGTGCCGTCGGAACTGGTCACGTCAAAGCCATAGCTCGCCAGATCCTTGGCCTCGATATTGTCAGGCCAGCCCGCCGTGGGATCCGGCGTGGCGGTGGGGGCCTCGGTCGGGGCCGGGGTGTTCGTGGGGGCGACCGTCGGTTCGGGCGTCGCCGTCACTTCCGGTGTAGGCTCGGCGGTCGGTTCGGGCGTCGGCTCTGCGGTGGGCTCGGCAGTAGGCTCTGCCGTCGGTTCCGGGGTGGGAGCCTCGGTGGGGGCGGGCGTCTCCTCGGCGATGGAAGCCGCCTCATCCCCCTCCCGCACGGCGGGTTCATCGGCGCGGTGTGCCCACGCCATGCGGGTGTTGGCCGCGCCCAGCAGCTGAATGGAATCCGCTGCGCCGGGCAGCCAGGCAGAAGTGTTCGTGTTGGCCGCGTAGTTCGGGTCGCGGGTCGCACCGATCAGATCCCGCGTGCCGTCCTGGTAGACGGGCAGATAGGGGGTCTCGGTGCCGTCGGCCAGCAGCAGGTGGCCGCTGCTGCTCAACTTGGCCGTGTAAGTAGTTTTGGTGCCGGTCTCGGTCTTGTCGCTCTCGGCATAGGTAACCGTGTCAGTCACTTCCTCGGCGATGGGCGCGGAACCTGCGTTGCTGACGCCGGAGTCCTCGGCACTCTCGTTGACCTGGCTTGCCTGGACGATCTTTTCCTTGACAGCCTGTACGTCCGCCTTGTAGACGACCTTTTCCTTCACAGTTACGGTCTGGGCCTCGGGGGTGGTGTAGCCTTCGATGGGCTGCAGGGCCAGCGTGTAGTCGCCGGGTTCCACGTCCTCGGCCAGGGCGGTGCCGGTCTCGGGGTCAAGCGCGTAGTCGGTGGCGTTGCCCTTGGCGTCGGTCAGGGTGATGGTGCCCTCAACGCCCAGCAGCGGTGTCTTTTCCTGCTCGTCGTCCTCGGTCGGGGCGGCGGTGGGCGTCGGGGTCGGGGTGGCGGTCGCCTTTGGCGTGGCCGTGGGTTTAGCCCCGGACGCCGCCGACGCGCCAGCCTTGGGCGACGCAGACGGCAGAGCCGTGGGTTCCGGCGTTGCTGTGGCTTCGGGCAGCGGATCCACGTAGAGCGTCACGCCGACGTCCTGCTGCACGACGGTGGCCTCCATGGTCAGGGTGCGGTCCGGCACCGGCGTAGGGCTGGGCGTGGGGGACGGCGACGGCGTGGGCGTGGCTGCCGTTTCCGGTGTGGCGGTCACGACCGGGGCCGGGGTGGCCGTGGGCAGGTTGAACGGCGTAACGCCCGCCGCGAACGCGCCCAGGCCGATGCTGGCCGTCAGCGCGACAGCCGTGCCGCCCGCCGCCAGCTTATACAGCGGCAGCCGCGCAAACGTGCTGCCGGAGAAATACCGCATGGGATTCTTTTTATTAAACATTCCTGTTCCTCACAGTTGAAAATCCTAAATTGCTACACCATAAATCATACCATGAAAAAAGCCCCCGCCGCAAGAGGGCGAGGGGCGAAAAATGCGCTGAAAAACGCCGAAATTTTCAACATCCGGGTGGGCTGTTTGTTAAGAATTGTGACATTGTGGAAACAACTTTCCGGGCATCTAGCGGTGCGGGGCACTGTCAATCGCAAGAAGTTGTATTGGTCAAAAATTCTTCCACAAGCAGATCCACGCACGCGCCATAGCTGCGCATACCCAGGTCCTGGCCGTACCCCTGCAAAAAGGTCGTGTAGACTTTTTCGCCCGTCTGCTTGACCGGGCCTTCCCACTGCTTCCAGTAGGCGTTGTTGGCGGCCAGGTCGGCGCGGGCCTCTGCGCAAAGGGTCTGGTAGCTGGCCGCTGCCAGCGCGGGGTCAGCCTCGTACAGCGCGTTGGACAGGTGCAGGTAGCCGAACAGCCAGCCGGAGTAGGCGTAGTCGGCGTTGGCGCTGGCCGTGGCCGCCATGACGCCGACGAAGTTTGCCTCCTGCTCGGCCGCTACGCCGCGCTGGTGGGCCAACTCGTGGGCGATCGTCACCGGCAGGAACACCGCCGGGCTGTCCACGTTGAGGGTGCTCTCCCCCACCAGCGGGCAGAGATATCCGGTGAAGCCCCAGGCGCTCATGAGTTTGGAGTAGATGGCGGGCTTGGGGCGGCGCTCCGGCCCGGCCAAAAACGGCCAGCGCTCGGTCAGCGGGTCGTACAGATGGGCGCACCCGGCAAAGATTTCGGTTTTGTCGGTGGCAAACACGCCGCTTTCATCCCGCTGCACCAGCGGGGCCGCCGCGTTGACCTTGTCGGCAAAGTAGTCGGTCACAGCGGCCAGTTCCCCGGTGCTGACGGGCGGGGCGGTCATGCCCGCGCGGGCGGCAAAATTTGTGCCATAATACTGCGTGCCCCACAGTGCGCAGACCCCCGCGTACCCCCAGACCAGCAGCACGGCCATATGCAGCGCCCAGGCCGCCAGCCTGCGGCGGCGCACGGCGCGGGCCAGCAGCACCAGCGCCCCGACGATGAGCACCGTTGCACCCAGTTCGCACGCACTGAACGGCAGCGGGTCTACTATAAAGGAAAGGCCGCGCTTGACGGGCATCGAAACATATGTGAGCCACCAGTCCATAGCGGCGGTGCTGCGGCAGGCGATATAGAACAGCCCCCACGCCGCGAAGCCCGCGGCAAGGGCCAGCAGGCCTGCACGGTGGCGGCAGGCCCAGCGGCAGATTTTTTTCATGCAGAACGCCCCCTGGTTTTTGTACCCATTATAAAGGAAAGCATTGCCGGGTGCAAGGCGCCTTTTATGTTCAGTTTGTTGCGATGCAACAGCGCGTTTTTTCTGTTTTGCACAAATCAGCCTTGGATTCTTTTGCACAAGTGAAAATTTACGCGAAATATACACAAAATGCCCACATTCTCGTTGACATTCACCCCCCCCCCGGTGTAAAATCTAGGTATCGTTAAATTTTATAAGGAGAAAGGAAAGCGAACGATGAGAAAACAGACCCATTTTAAAAAGGTCGTTTCCTTCGCATTGGCCGCCGCCATGGCAGTGTCCGTATGCACTGCCGCGCTGGCGGACGAAGCGACAAACGGAGCGACGAATGAAGCCGCTGCCTCTGAGCAGGTCGAAACCCAATCTGATGGGGAGACGAAAGACAAGGCTGTCATGTTGACAGGAGAGGCCGACCCGCAGGATGCGAATGTTGCTTATGTTGATAATGACACCAGCAAGACCTACAAAACCCTGCAAGATGCTATCACTAACGCGATGGCTCAGGTCGTTCTGACGAGCAATGTGACGGAAAGCGTCACGATTCCCGCAGGTAAAAGCATTCAGTTGAATTTGAATGACCACAAGATTACGAATACGGCTGGCAAGCATACCATTACCAACAACGGCACGCTGACGATTGCCGGAAACGGTACGGTGGATAACGTCAGCCATGGCCGTGCGGCACTGTACAACGAGAAAGATGCTACAGCTATCGTTGAGAGCGGCGCCTTCACCCGCAGCCAGGAAGCTGGCAACAGCCCCAGCAGCAGCGGTGGCAACAGTTGGTACGTCGTGTACAACGATGGCACACTGACTTTTAACGGTGGCACTGTGGAATCTACCGGTAAATTTTCGTCTCTGATTGTCAGTGGTCAAAACGACTCCTCTGCCGTTATGACCATCAATAATGGTAATTTCAGCAACGGTTTCATTGTCATCAAGGCCGAGGGTGGTACCACAAACATCACGGGAGGTACTTTCAATTCTCCCGAGCAGACACTTCAGAACTGGGACAGCATTACAACTGTAACTGGTGGCACACTCAATGGTGCCATTTCTTCTTGGGTATGGGAAAATTCGACCACAAACGGCGTGACTATTAGTGGAGATGCCGTAGTAAACGGTAATTTGACCGCTGCCAACTACGACAATAAATCCAGCATTGCATCGAGCATCACAATCAACGGTGGTAAAATCAATGGCGAGCTGAAAAAGCGCAACATTGACGATGCAGCTGATGCAACCTATACTGGTGCCAAATTTGAAGTTACTGCTGGTACGTTCACCAAGAAGTTCAGCGCTTCTTATCTCGCAAGTGGTCTTGCTTTGAAAGAAAATGCTGACGGCACTTACACTGTTGGCGAAAAGACCGTTGACACCAAGCCCGCAGAGCCGGAAAAGACTGAGGTTTCCGACAACGCCGAGAGCAAGGTCGAGGTCAAGAAAGAGGACAACATCACCGCGTCCGAGGTCGTCGAGGCCGCCAAGAGCACTGAAATCGTGAGCAAGGACGACGCTACCACCGATAAGATTTCCCAGGAAGTTACCAATAGTGCGACTGTGACCGTCAACGGCAAGGATGTTGCCATCGACAGCACTGAGGCCGCCGAGGCCGCCAAGGGTGCTATTTCTGCCGCTGCGACAGACAGCAGCAAAAAATTTGACAAGGACGCCGAGAACAAGGACATCACCATCGTGGCTGTTCCCAAGCTGGTTGTTGAGCCGAAGGCTGCGGCCAACAATGATACCGACGTCAGCATGACCTTTGATATCAAGATGCTCTATGATGTCAAGGCGACTGTCGCTGATGATGTCAAAAACATGACCGAGACCAACACCGTTACGCTGGAAAAGAACAAAGAAATGCCTGCTGAGCAGGTTCCCACTGTCGCCATCTCCCTCGATGTTTCCGCGCTGAAGATTTCCGAGGGCCAGAAGGTCTTTGTCCGTCACGTCAAAGAGAACGGCACTGTCTACTATTATGAGGCCGAGACGAAAACCGAAAACGGCATCGTCAAGACCATCACCTTCGTCAACCCCGACGGTTTCAGTGAGTTTACCGTTATGGCAAACAAGGCCGTGACCGTTAAAGTTGACGGTCAGGATGTGACCTTCACCACCGACGATATCGGCAAGGCGTTTACCGCTGTTCCACAGGACGGCTACAACTGGCTGGGCGTTTCCATCAACGGCACTGTCTACACCACCTTCACCAAGGAGCTGTACGACGCCGCTTACAAGGGTGAGGCCCTGGTAGGCAGCAATGCTTACGAGGAAATCGCCAAGCCGACCCCGGCCCCCACTGCCGCCCCGACGGCTACCCCCGCGCCGGTTGAGGGCGCGCCTGTAACTACCGCAGCCCCCACCGCTACCCCCGATGACAGCCAGTACTACACCTGCGCTGCCTGCGGCCATCACAACTGGACGGCCACGGCTGACGGCTACAAGTGCGACACCTGCGGCCATCTGGAGACGAAGCAGATCTCCGGCCACAAAAACGTGAAGGGCACCTACGCCCCGACCGCTTCTTCCGCCAAGACTGCCGCCGCCACGGCCAGCACCATCCCGCAGACCAGCGATGAAATGCCGATCGTCCCGATCGCCATTATCGCCATCGCCGCCCTGCTGGGCCTGGGTGTGACTGCCTACATGAAGAAAAAGCAGAACTAAGATCGTTCTGAAATAAGCCAGCCGCCCCATGCGCACCCGCGCATGGGGCGGCTGCGTTTTAAAGCCTCCCTTTGGCAAGGGAGGCTTTTGTTGCCCATTTTCTTCTTGCTCTCTCCCCGTAAAAGCGGTATAATAAAATAGAATATTTGTAGAATTCTGTCCGCCGGGCAATTCCGGTGCGACTGCTGTATTATGGAGGCATTGTTATGTCTGGATTTATTCCTCTTTCTGTTCCGAATTTCGGCGTGCGCGAGGCCGAGTTGGCCGGACAGGCCATCACGTCGGGGTGGGTCTCCACCAGCGGCGGCAAAGTCACGGAGTTTGAGGAAGCGCTGGCCGCCTACGTGGGCATGCCCCGCGCCGTGGCCTGCAACTCCGGTACCAGCGCGCTGCATCTGGCCGCAATGGCGGCGGGCATCACCCGTGGGGACGAGGTCATTGTGCCGACGCTGACCTTCATCGCCGCCGTCAACCCGCTGACCCGCTATGTAGGGGCCGAGCCGATTTTTATTGGCTGCGACGACTCCCTGTGCATCGACCCCGACGCGGTGGAGGATTTCTGTGCTAACCACTGCGAGCTGCGCGGCGATAAGCTGTACAACAAAAAGACCGGTGCCCACGTCAAGGCGCTGGAAGTCGTCCATGTTTTCGGCAACATGGCCGATATGCCCCGCCTGGCGGCCATTGCCAAGCGCTATCACCTGATTCTGATCGAGGATGCCACCGAGGCCCTGGGTACCCGCTGCACCACCGGGCCGTTTGCCGGTAAGTTTGCGGGCACCATCGGCGATATCGGCTGTTACAGCTTCAACGGCAACAAAATCATCACCACCGGTGCGGGCGGCATGGTCGTGTCCAACCACCCGGACTGGGCCGAGCACGCCAAGCATCTGTCCACCCAGGCCAAGGCCGACGTACTGCAATTTTTGCACGATGAGGTAGGCTACAACTACCGCATGACCAACGTGCAGGCCTGCCTGGGCCTGGCCCAGCTGGAGCGTTTGGAAGATTTTATCGCCCACAAAAAGGCGCTGTATGACCGCTATGCAGCCGCACTGGACGGCGTGAAGGGGCTGCGCATTCTGCCTTTCCGTGAGAAGGAATGCCGCTCCAACCATTGGTTCTTCAGCCTGTATCTGGAAGATTCCGGCCTGGACCGCGACACCGTCATTGAGAAACTGCAGGCCCAGCAGATTCAGACCCGCCCGGTGTGGGCGCTGATCCACGAGCAGGCCGACTACCCCCGCAACGAGGCTTACGGCCTGGACAAGGCCCTGGCCTACCGCAAGTATATTGTCAATCTGCCCTGCTCCACCAACTTGAGCTTTGAGGACTGCGACCGCGTGATCGAAGCGGTGCTGGGGCTGTAAGACGTTTTGTAGGGGCGGCATCCTCAACGCCCCGCCAAGGCTTCCCCCTTTGGGAGAAGCTGTCACCGAAGGTGACTGATGAGGAGCAGCCTTGCCGCTATTTCCCATCCACGGTCTGCTGCGGCACATCCGCCCCTCATCCGGCCCTTTGGGCCACCTTCCCCCGAGGGGGAAGGCTTTAAATAAACGTAAAAGGGGGATCCACCCTTGATACAAGTAGAAGAACTCTTTATTGAGCCGACCGCCACGGTGCTGGAAACGCTGCGCAAGCTGGACGTGACCGGCCAGCGCATTTTGTTCATTGCGCCGGAGGGCAAGCTGAAAGCCGTCATCACCGACGGCGATATCCGCAAGTTTTTTCTGCGCGGCGGCACGCCCGACCAGACCGTTGACCACGCCGCCAACTACCACCCGCTGAGCGTGCCGATAGCTGAGCGCGGCCGGGCACGGGAGATTCTGCAAAAAAACTGCATCGACGCACTGCCGGTTTTAAATAAGCGCGGCGTCATCACCGATATCATCTTTGCCCACGGGCTGAATGTGGACAACCGCAAGCAGGTCGATATCCCGGTCGTGATGATGGCGGGCGGCCTGGGCACGCGGCTGTACCCCTACACCAAAATCCTGCCCAAGCCGCTGATTCCGGTGGGCGAGCAGCCCATTGCGGAGCTTATCATGGATCGGTTCCGGGACTTCGGCTGCCACGAGTTCACAATGATCGTGAACTACAAAAAGGGCATGATCAAGTCCTACTTTGGCGAGCTGGAAAAGGATTACCGCGTGGATTTTGCCGATGAGGATGTGTTCATGGGTACCGGCGGCGGACTGTGCCTGCTAAAAGGAAAAATCGACACGCCGTTCTTTTTCACCAACTGTGACACGCTGCTGGATGTGGACTTCGGCGATATTTACGAGTACCATAAGTCTCACGGAAATCTTGTCACGATGATCTGCGCGTTCAAGCATTACACCGTGCCCTACGGCGTGGTGGAGCTGGGCGAGGACGGCAGCATTGCCGCCATGCGCGAGAAGCCCGAGTTGGACTTTTTAACGAACACCGGCGTTTACGTGGTGGAGCCGCGCGTGGTGGAGGAAATGCACGACGGTGAGTTCATCGGCTTCCCCGACGTGATCGAGCGCTACCGCCGGGCCGGTGAAAAGGTCGGCATCTATCCCATCAGCGAGAGCAGCTGGATGGACATGGGCCAGCTGGAAGAACTGGAGAAAATGAGACGAAAGCTGGAAAATCAGCAGTAAATAAAAGCCTTCCCCTTTGGGGGAAGGTGGCGCGCTGCGCCGGATGTGGGGCAGCCTGCCGGAAGGCCCCCTCATCAGTCTGCTTTGCGGACAGCTTCTCCCCAAGGGGAGAAGCCACAGCGGAAGGAGTTTTAAAATGCCTGTAACCATCATTGCCGAGGCCGGGGTCAACCACAACGGCAGCCTGGAAATGGCCAAGGAAATGGCCCGCGCTGCCAAGGAGTGCGGCGCGGATATCGTCAAGTACCAGACCGCCGTGCCCGAGCTGGTCGTGAGCAAATTTGCAGAGAAGGCCGAGTATCAGAAGCAGACCACCGACGCCGCCGAGAGCCAGCTGGAAATGATCCGCAAGCTGCATTTCTCGTTTGAGGCGCACAAGGAGCTGAAAGAATACTGTGATTCCATCGGCATCCAGTATCTGTCCGCACCGTTCGATATCCCCAGCGTGCGGTTTTTGGGCACGCTGGGCCTGCCGCTCATCAAGATGCCGTCGGGCGAGATCACGAACCTGCCGTACCTGGAAGAAATGGCGAAATTACACACACCTGTGCTGCTTTCCACCGGCATGAGCACGCTGGATGAAATCACCGATGCACTGGGCGTGCTGGACGACGGCGGCTGCCCCGAGGTAACGGTGCTGCACTGCAACACCCAGTACCCCACCCCCTACGAGGATGCCAACCTGACCGCCATGCTGGAACTGTACGAGCAGTTTGGTCTGCCGGTGGGCCTGTCCGACCATACGCCGGGCTGGGAGTGCGACGTGGCCGCCGCTGTGCTGGGTGCGCAGGTCATTGAAAAACACTTCACGCTGGACAAATCCCTGCCCGGCCCCGACCAGAAGGCCAGCCTGGACCCGGCAGAGTTCAAGGCCATGGTGAACGCCGTGCGCCATGTGGAGGCCGCCCTGGGTGACGGCCACAAGCACCTGACCGCCAGCGAGGCCCCCAACAAGGCCATTGCCCGCAAGAGCATCGTCGCCGCGCGGGAAATCAAGGCGGGCGAGGTCTTCACCGAGGACAACCTGACCACCAAGCGCCCGGGAGATGGCATTTCCCCCATGCGCTGGCATGAAGTGCTGGGCCAGACCGCCAAGCGCGATTTTGCGGAGGATGAAAAAATTGAGGTGTGATATGCGCACCATCTGCATCGTTACCGCCACGCGGGCGGAATATGGGCTGCTGCGGCCTGTCGTGCAGAAGGTCGCGGCGTCCGACGAACTCGACCTGCAGCTTGTCGTGACGGGCGCGCACCTCTGCCCGCGGCTGGGCAAAACCGTACACGAAATCGAAAACGACGGTTTTCCCATCGCCGCACGCCTGCCAATTTTTACCGACGACGTCGACGAGCCGGTCGCCTGCACGATTGCACGCACTATCAACGTTTTTGACAGTTATTTTGCCGCCCACCGCCCTGACGCGGTGCTGCTGCTGGGTGACCGGTTTGAAATTTTCGCTGTGGCCACGACAGCCGCCGCGCGGCATATTCCCATTGCCCACATTTCGGGCGGCGACGTGACCTTGGGCGCAGCCGACGAATACTACCGCCACTGCATTTCCAAAATGGCGGCGGTGCATTTTCCGTCCTGCGCCGACAGCGCCGCGCGGCTCGTGCGCATGGGCGAAGCGCCCGACACCGTGTTCTGCGTCGGCGGGCTGGGGGATGAAAACATCCGCACCTTGCCCAAAATGAGCCGCGAAGAACTGTGCAAATCCACCGGGTTTGATTTGATGCAGCCCTTCGCGCTTGTGACCTACCACCCCGAGACTGCCCCCGACGCCGGGTCGCCCGCCGTGCAGGTGCAAGCGTTGTGCAGCGCCATGGACAAGGTGGACAGCGTGTTCTGGCTTATCACCGGGTCGAACGCCGACGCAGGCGGGCAGGTCTGCACCGAAATGATGCAGGCGTTCGCCGCCTCGCACCCGGGCCGCGCGGGCTTTGTGCAAAGCCTGGGCCTGCGGCGGTATCTCTCCGCCATGGACTGCGCCGCCCTGGTGGCGGGGAACTCGTCATCGGGCGTCGTCGAGACACCGACCTTTAAGGTGCCCACCGTCAACATCGGCAAGCGGCAGGCCGGGCGCATGGTCTGCGCAAACGTCCTCTGCTGCGCCCCCGACGCGGCGGCCATCGAGGCCACGATGCGCAAAGCCCTCTCCCCCGCCTTCGCCCCGGTAGCGGCAAGCGCCGTCAGCCCTTACGGCGGCGGCGACACCAGCGGAAAAATCTGCGCTGTATTGCAGCATTTTGACTTTACAAAACCCAAGGTTTTTTATGACGGCCCTGTGCCGGAATTTGACCCCCAAAGGAGCGTTTTGGTATGAAACTTCTTATCGTCGGTTTAGGCAGCATGGGCAAACGCCGCGCCCGGCTGACCAAGGGCATCGACGCCGCCATTCAGATCGTCGGTGTGGACACCGCCGAGGGCCGCCGCGTCGAGGCCAAGAACCTGGGCCTGGCGGACGCCGCCTATGCGACGATCGCCGAGGCCGTTGCCGCCGAGCACCCCGACGCCGCGCTGGTCTGCACCGCACCGCTGTCCCACGCCGCCGTCATCGGCGAGCTGCTGGACAACGACCTGCCGGTCTTTACCGAGCTGAACCTGGTCAGTGACGGCTACGCCGAGAACATGGCAAAAGCCGCCGCCAAAAACCTGCCGCTGTTTCTCTCCTCGACGATGCTGTACCGCCGCGAGACGCAGTATATTAAACGTAAGGTCAATGAATTTGGCAAGCCTGTCCACTATATCTACCACATCGGGCAGTACCTGCCCGACTGGCATCCCTGGGAGAATTACAAGAATTTCTTCGTCGGCAACGCCCGCACCGGCGGCGTGCGGGAGATTTTCGGCATCGACCTGCCCTGGCTGCTCGATGCCTTCGGCGATGTGGAATCCGTCACCGTGCAGAAGGACACCTTGAGTGACTTAGGCCTGCCCTATCCCGACAGCGTGACGCTGCTGCTGCGCCATAAGGGCGGCGTGCAGGGCGTGCTGGCCGCCGACGTGGTCAGCCGCAAGGCCGTCCGCAGCTTTGAGTGCTTTGGCGATGGCATCCACCTTTTCTGGGAGGGCAACCCCAAGGCACTGTATGAGTTCCGCGATGGCGACAAGCAGCCGGTGGACACCTACGCCAGCTTTGAGCATGACAGCCGATACAGTGACAACATCGTCGAGAACGCCTATGTGGACGAACTGACGAACTTTTTCGGCGTTCTGAAGGGCGAGGAAAGCCCTAAGTGGAGCTTTGAGAAGGATTTGAAGGCCATTGCATTGATGGACCGGATTGAAAATTCGTAACCCGTAGAGGCCGGGCATACCCGGCCCCTACATTGCATCTAAATCAAGACAAAGGGGAACGCCTATGCGTACCATCACCGCGCTGTTTGTGGGGCTGGGCTCCATCGGCACGCGCCATTTGAAAAATCTTGCCAACCTATGCGCTGACCGCGGTTGGGCCTTGCAGGCCGACGCACTGCGCAGCGACCTTTCCCGCCCGCTGCGAGACGGTGTGGCCGAGCTGCTGCACGCCCAGTACACCGACATGGCCGACGCGCCCGCGCACTACGACCTGGTCTTTATCACGAACCCAACGAGCCTGCACGCCGACGCGCTGACCCAGGTCAAGGGCCGCGGCGAGGCGCTTTTCATCGAAAAGCCGATTTTTTCTGCCGAGCAAACCGGTCTTGCTTTAGCCAACTATCTGCCCACCGGGCAAAAGGCCTACGTGGCCGCACCCATGCGGTGGTGCGGTGTGATGCTGGCGCTGAAAGACCGCCTGCCCGCCCTGCACCCCTACTGCGCCCGGGTCATCTGCTCGAGTTATCTGCCTGACTGGCGGCCCGGCGTGGACTACCGTACCGTGTACAGCGCCCACAAGGCACTGGGCGGCGGCGTCACCATCGACCTGATTCACGAGTGGGACTATCTGGTGGAGCTGTTCGGCGTGCCGGAAAAGCTGTACAATTTCAAAGGGACCTACTCGGATTTGGAAATCGATTCCGACGATCTCTCGGTCTACATCGCCAAGTATCCTACGCTGCTGGCCGAGGTGCACCTCGACTACTTTGGGCGCGGATATCGCCGTTCCATCGAGCTTTTCTGCCATGACGGCAGCTATTTGGCCGACTTTGGCGCGGGCACGCTGACCCTGCCCGACGGCACCGTGCAGCATTACGAGGAGGACGTCAACCGCCGCTATGAGCGGGAGATGGAATATTTTGTGGACTACGCGCTGACGGGCAGCGGCGAGAGCTGCAACCCGCCCGCGCTGGCACTGAAGGTACTGAAATTAACACTGGGGGAGAATGTGTAACATGAAACGTCTGCTCATCACCATCTGCGGCCGCGCAGGCAGCAAGGGCTTCAAAAACAAGAACTTGAAAAATTTCTGCGGCAAACCGTTGGTTTACTACTCTTTGAGCGCCGCCGAGCTCTTCATCAAGAACCACCCCGAGCTGGAAGTGGACATTGCGCTGAACACCGACAGCAAGGATCTGGCCAAGCTCGTGGCCGCCGAATACCCAGAGGTCATCTACCTGCCCCGCGGGGCCGAGCTGGGCGGCGACCGTGTACCGAAGGTCGAGGTCTACAAGGACAGCTTCGCCCGCATGGAAGCGCGCACCGGCAAGCCCTACGACGCCATGATCGACCTGGATATCACCAGCCCGCTGCGCACCGTGCAGGACATTGAGAATGCCTTTGCAAAGGCGCAGGAGCGCGAGGACCTGCAAATCATCTTCAGCGTCTGCGAGGCCCGCCGCAACCCGTGGTTCAATATGTTTAAAATCGTGGGCGACCACGCCGAAATGGTCATGGAGAGCCAATTCACCGGCCGGCAGCAAGCGCCCGAGGTTTACGACGTCAATGCGTCGATTTATGTTATCCGCCGCGCATTTTTGGTGGACAACCCGGATCCCATCCTGTGGCATTCCAAGTTCGGTGTCAGCGTTATGATGGACACCGGCATCATCGATATCGACTCCGAGCATGACTATCTGCTGATGGAGGCCATCGCGCAGCACCTCTACGCCCATTACCCGGAATTTAACGCTGTGCGGGAGAATATTCGTGGCTGAGGACCTGTTTGACCGTGCGCTGGAGCTGGTGATGGACGGCGGGCAGACCTTGCTTGCCAACGGCGGCGAGGTGTTCCGCGTGCAGCAGACGATGGAAATTATGGCCGCCAGCCTTGGTGTGCAGGATTTCCACGTCTATGTGCTGACCAACGGCATTTTTGCATCGGCCCATCTGCCCGGTGGGGAGTCTGTCTCGCTGGTGCGGCACGTGCCCACCGTATCCATCCATCTGGGCCGGGTCGAGGCCGTGAACGAGCTTTCCCGCGAATTGGCTGCCGGCAAGCTCGGCGTCGTTGAAGCCGAGCAAAAGCTGGCGGCAGCCCGTGCACTGCCCCGGGTCACGCCCCGGCGGGAGGTGCTGGCCTGCATCGCCGGGGCGGCGGGGTTCGCCTATCTGTTCGGCGGCACACTGGCCGACGTGCCGGTAGCCGCCGTGGCGGGCCTGTTGGAAGCGCTCGTCTGCCTGCATTTTGGCCGCCACAGCATCAACCGGATGTTTACGGATATCGTGGCGGCGTTCTGCTGCACGGTCTGGGCCATTGCGGTGCAGGCCGTGGTGCCTGCCGTCAGCGCCAACGCGGCCATCATCGGTGCGCTGATGGTGCTGACCCCCGGCGTCGCCCTGACGATGGGCGTGCGTGACATTTTAAACGGCGACTACCTTTCCGGCTCCATCCGCCTGCTGGACGCGCTGCTGATTGCGGGCAGCATTGCGGGCGGCGTAGTGCTGGGCTGGATCGTCGCCCGCGGATTGGGGGTGGCCTGATGCCGGTCTGGACACATTATCTCGCACATTTTGTGGTGACGGTCATCGCCACGATCGCCTTTGGCATCACATTTCAGGTACCGCGGCGGCATTACCTGGCCGCCGGCATCACCGGCGCGGTGGGCTGGATGGCCTACATCTTCGGCGTGGAGCTGCTGAGCATGAGCCCGGCCATCGCCACGCTGGTGGCTACCCTGCCGCTGACCGGGTGTGCGCGGTTCTTTTCCATCACGCACAAAGCCCCGGTGACGATTTTTCTGCTGCCGGGTATCTTCCCGCTTGTGCCCGGCGCGGGCATCTACTACACGGCCTACTATTTTTTGCAGGGCGAGCAGGAATTGTTTGCCAGCAAAGGCGGCGAGACGTTCAAGGTTGCCCTGGCGCTGGCCCTGGGCATTGCGCTGATATGCAGCTTGCCGCTGCCGGGCGGGCATGAGAAAATAAAAAGGCCTTCTCCCTGAGGGAGAAGGTGGCCGAGCGAAGCGATGGCCGGATGAGGGGCGGGTCAGCCGTTATTGCACGTTAAAGCGCAGTAACGGCCAGCCCGCCCCTCATCAGTCCGCTTCGCGGACAGCTTCCCCCGTGGGGGAAGCCTTTTTTAGTTTTTACCACAAATTATACGTCAAAATCGGCACGTTGTAGCTTACGCCCCACATCAGCATGACCAGGAAACACACGCCGCTGATAACATGCCACGCCAGCGCGGCGGCACACAAAACCAGCCGCCAGCACGGGGCGGCTTTCGCCCGCAGCTGCTGCAAAAACACGCTGACGGATTCCAGCCAGAACACCCAGAAGCAGATGAACGGCCCCCACCAGAGATTGGCGTGGTACAGCCGCTCGCCGCTTTCCACCAGCAACAGCGCCTCGGCCAGCGAGACGGCAAAGGTAAACAGGCTGAACCGATAGCGAAAGCTCTGCCACGCGGCGCGCCCCAGCAACAGCCCCACCGCCGCCACAAAGACGAATGACCGCGCCAGCCCCAGCACACCGGCCTCGTTGAAGGGGCCCCACAGCATACGGTGGTGGTCAAAGGGCATGGTGAAAATCAGTTTGACGCCGGAGTCGTCCTCGGCAAACAGAACGCTGGCCTGGATGACGCAGAGCGCCACGCCGGGGAACACACTGCACCCCATAATGATCTCATTTTTTAGATTTTTCGCGCGGGTGCGCACAAAATCCACAATCAGCAGCACCAGCAGCGCCGGGGCAAAGGCGAAAATCAGGCTGGCCTTAAAGCTCGTCGCCACCGTCAGCAGCACCGTATAGACCGCGTAGGCACGCAGGTCCAGCTTGCCCCGCATTGTGGGCCAGACACGGTAGAACGCCAGCATTGCCAGCAGCGCAAAGGGGGCCAGCATAATGTAGGTGGTGTTGTGGTAGATCGTGCCGCCGATGGTGCCCTGGTACCAGTAGCCGCCCCGGGGCATCCAGACCGCCGTTGCCAGGTTGACCACCAGGCTGACCAGCAGCCGCACCGGGCGCGGGACGTCCGACAGCGCGGCCCGCAGGCCGCAGGCAAACACCGCCACCGCCGCCAAGTGGAACACCGCCAACAGCACGGCGATCCCCATGCGCCCAGCCAGATTGTACGCCGGGCCGATGAGCAGCGACACGGCCGAGTAGACCATACCCCGCTGGGCAAACGCCAGATGCTGCCCTAAATCCGATGTGTAGGGGTCATCCCCGCCGCCGGGCGAGCAAAGCTGCTGGTAGTGCAGCCACACCATGGCTACGCCGAACGCCGCCAGCGCCAGCACGCATAAAATCGTCAGCAGGGCGTTTTTCTGTTGCTTGTTCTTCGTCACAGTACAATGCCCCACATTTCTTGCAGCAGGTAGCTTTCGGTGCCGATCATGACCGCATAGGAGATACCGGCCAGCATCAGCCCCAGGAACACAATGCCGCTGGCAATATGCCAGGCCAGCGCCCCGCAGCACAAAACCGACGTGCCGGTCTCCACCGGGGTGCGCGGCTTTTTGTGCAGGCGGCGCAGCAGCTGAATCAGCGATTCCAGCAGCAGGATGTCATAGCAGATAAACGCGCCCCACCACAGGTTGCCGTCGTACATACGGCTGCCGGTCTCGGTCAGGCAGATGCCCTCGGCCAGCGAGACGGCAAACAGAAGCAGGCTGAACTTATAGGCGTAAGCGCCGCGCCACTGCCGGAACAGCAGCAAAACCACCGCACCCACGAACACCAGTGAGCGCACCAGGCCGTGCTTGGCGCTGTAATTAAAGACGCCCCACAGCACTTTTTCTGGGTCGAAGTCGGTGGTGAAGATCAGTGCCATGCCGGAATCATCCCCGCCGGTGAACAGCACCTTAGCCTGAATGATGCAGAGCAGAATGCCCGGCAGCACCGTACAGCCGAGCCAGACTTCCCATGGGAGGGCCTTGCCGCGGGTGCGGATCAGGTCAACGACCAGCGCCACAAGCAGGGCTGGGGCAAAGGCGAAAAGGTAGCTGGGCTTGATAGCCGTTGCCACCGTAAGCAGCACCGTCAACGCGGCCCAACTGCGCCATTGCAGCTGACCATGGTGCTCTGCCAGCGAGAGGAAGAGGAAAAACGCGATAAGCGCCAACGGTTGCAGCATAATGTAGGTAGTGTTGTGGTAGATCGTGCCGGTGATGGCACCAAAGTACCAGTAGCCGCCGTTTGGCATCCAGACCGCCTGACAGAGGTTCGCAGCCAGCGACCAGAGCAGCGCTGCGCCAGGGCAGACCTGCGGCACAGCCTTACGGATGGCCCAGGCAAATATCAGCAGCGTCAGCAGGTTGACGACAGCCAAAAACACCGCCGTGCCCAGGTTGCCGCCGATGGCGAACACCCCCCGCAGCAGGACCGTGACCAGCGAAAAGCCGGTATTGCCCATGGCATGGCCCGCCATGTGGGCCGGGATATCCGAGTAATAGTACCCGGTGGAGAGCAGCTGTTGGTAGTGCAGCCAGCCCATCAGCAGGGTAAAGACCGCTGTGCCCAGCAGCCCCAGGCCCCACAGCAGCCGCTGTTTCTTGTTTTGTGCCAAAGCGGCACCTCCTTGGTGTGTAATGGCTTCCCCCACGGGGGAAGCTGTCAGCGGCTTGACCGCTGACTGATGGGGGGCGGCCTTGCCGATGCAGACCGTTCACGGGTTGCTGTGGCACACGCGCCCCTCATCCGGCGCTGCGGCGCCACCTTCCCCCAAAAGGGGAAGGCAAAGAAATTACTCCAGCCGAATACTCTCCGCCAGCACTGTGCCGTCCAACTGCACCAGGGTGGCGGTTTTTTCGGCGTATACCTCGGTTCGTACTTCTTCGCCGTCCGCTGTGGTGTAGCAAAGCGTGGCCTGCTGCGCCGTACCTGCGGGCAGGCATACGACCACATCCGCCAGCTCATCCAGCGCATTGCCGCTGCCAAGGCCGCACCAGCCGATGTCATAGCGGCTGGTCTGGCCCAGGGTAAAGCCCAGGCGGTAGGCAGTCTCATCGGCGTGGTCCTCGGTACGCCAGACCTGCAAGGCGTGGGCGTCGGCGTCCTGCTCTCCATAGCGCAGAAAGAACACGTTCTCGGCGACCTCGTTGCCACCCCAAATCATGTAATCCGTCACAACGGGCATCTCGGTCCCTGCGGCGTCAGCCGCACCGGCGGCTACCGTCTCGCCAAAGACCGTGTAGGCGCGGCCACCCTCGGCGTAGGCTGAGCGGGTCGCGGCGCGCTGCCAGACCACCGTGCCCGCCATGCCGACAGTCAGCAGGCAGTAGAGCACCGCGCGGCTCTTGGGCCACCAGGTTTTGCTCCGTGCCCAGCGCAGCAGCAGCACCAGCAGCGCCAGGGCCATCAGGCCGACGCCGTAGCTTTCCACCGTCTGCGGGATGTAGCCGTGCCGCCAATCGATCTGCCCCGCCTGCTGATATTTAGGCGAAAGCCCGATGAGCAGCGACGGTGCGGACAGCATGGCAAGGCCGGTCAAGAACAGCAGCAGGTTTTGCTTGCGGTTTGGCAGCTCGCGCAGGGCAGCCAGCGCCGCCACCGCAGCCCCGGCCACCATGACACCGCAGAGGATATCCACCGGGTAGATCGTGCCGGGGCGGACCTTGCCCGCAAACAGTGCATTGAGCGGGAAGCCCGCCGACATCTGCATGGCCCAGGTCTTGAGCACCGCCGGGATGTCAAAGTTCGGCGATACACCGCCGATTGGCTGGGCATCCCCGGCCAGAACGCCCATCTCCTGCAAGGTGTTGACGAGCCGCGCCCCCAGGTTGAAGGCCAGCGTCACGCACTCGCCCACAAACACCGGAATGCTCAGCCGCAAGGCGTCGCGGGCCTTGTCGGTGTAGAGCCAGGCCAGGCCGAAAATCGGCACAATATAGGTAAAACCAATTTCAAACGTGGCACAGCACTGGAACGCGCAGTACCCCGCCAACACGGCCCACCGCTTGTGCCCGGTATCCTGCAAACGCAGCACAGCCAGTCCTGCCACCAGTGCGGGCAGCAGCGTACTTTGCACCAGCGCACCGTAGGAATACAGGCTGTTGCCGGTGGAGTCCTGCCAGACACTGAACATCATGGGCAGCAGGCAGATACAGGCGATGCCCAGCTTTTTGTTGTGGCTGGCCTTGCCCACGAGCCAGCCGGTCAGCAGGATATCCGCGTAGGTCCAGGCCAGAATGTAGAGCCGATAGCCCACCAGATCACCCAAAAACCAGCTCGTCAGCCCGCGCACCGGCGGCGAGGAAAAGGGCCGGAACCGCCCTTGCTGCAAGCTGAACTGGGTCCACAAGTCGCCGATATAATCCAGCACGCTCTGCCCAAAGGACGTGTGGGTAATATAATAGTAGTTTTGCAGGTTGATGAGTTCATCGTCGCCGCCCAGGGGCGCACAGGTCACGATGCTGAGATACCACCAGCCGAACACGACCGACACAGCGCAGACCAGCGGCCAGAACCATCGTTTTTCCGTCAGTTTTTGCAGTTTCATTGCTCACTCCTGCCCCAGCGGGATATAGCAGAGCTTGCCGCTCTCGCTGATGATGACGTCGTCCTCGGCACAGCCCGCCGCCTGAATCAGCGCTGCCAGGGTGGGCTGCTGCTCGTCCTCGGTGTAGCCGTCCAGATCCAGGTAGATGCCCGCCATGCCCTGGGTGCGCAGCTCGGCCACCATGGCGTCCGGCTCCAACTCGCTTGTGGCCTGATACCAGGCGTCATTCTCGGTGCCGTAGCCCGCGCCGTAGCTGAATTTCAGCGTCTTGCTGTGCAGCGGGCCGCGCAGCAGCGTATAGTCCCACATATTGTTCAGCGGGCCGTTCTCAAAGTTTTTCATGTACGGCAGCTGGAAGAGCATAGCCCCCTCCCCTGCCGCGTCCTCGACCTCGGCCATAAAGGCTGCGTCCTGGTGCCAGGTCTTTTGCACTTCCTCATATTTCGGGCTGAAAAGGCCCTGCTGCTCCCAGTAGCCGTAGGCCAGCAGCACCACCATAACGAGGATGAGCTTTTTGCGGTCTTTTCCGGCGCGCTGGGTCAGCCGCATTTCCGCCGTCAGGCCGACGGCCAGCAGTGCGAAGAACGCAATGTAAGGGCTGATGCGGTTGTACCCGCGGATGAACCGCACAAAGATACCGATGATGCTGCCAAAGCCGGCAATGCTGGCTAACAGCAGCGCCATGACGTTCAGACGGCTCAGCAGCCAGAGGCGGTCGCCCAGCTGCGGCTTCTCGGTGCGGCCGGCCTTCCAGTCCCAGTTGCGCAGCAGCATGAGCAGCAGCGCCAAAAATCCGAAAATGCCCACGATGCCGAGATAGCCGTAGCCGTTCTCGTTGTACATCGGGCCTTCATCGGTAGCCAGAATGTGGAAGTAGCGGCCCATCCAGTTGGCGAGCTTTTGCAGGCCGAAACCGTTGGGCGACAACAGCAGGCTGCTGATGCGCAAGCTGTAAATGTCCGCGCCGACCGGGCTGCGGTAGACGCCGTTGGTCAGGGTGCTGCCCTGGCCGCTGAGGATGCCCAGCACCATGGGAAAGAAATCGGGTATCATCCAGGCGACGATCTCCGCGATCGTGACCAGGCAGGGCACACCCATGCTCCACTTGTGGCCGCGCAAAATCAGGCAGAGCGCCGTGACGCAGAGGAAAAAGCAGGTGAAATAGGGATAATAGGCCGCGCCGTTGTTGGCGATGCCCCAGGCCATAGCCAGGGCCAGCCAGTTGCGCTTATTCTTGAAAAAGCCCTTGCCCGGGCGGTTGAAGCCTTCATCCTCGGCACACCAGAGGCAGAGCAGCACCGAGAAGGGTACGAACTCGCAGGCGGCCAGCATCATATGCCCGGCCATCCGCTGCTGCACGTAGGGCGTCATACCGAAGGTGATGCCAAAGGCAAAGCTGAGCCAGCGGCGCATGCCCACCATGCGGAACACGGCATAGGCCGCCAGCGCATTGGCAAAGGGGATGACCAGCACATACAGGTTGAACACGGCGCCGGTATCTTTCGTAAACAGGCCAACGAACCAGACGAAGATATCATAAATCAGGTCGTAGTTCGGGTCATATTTGCCCGCGACCTCATAGAACGGCCAGCCCAGGGAGCCGGACAACTCGCCGTAGCTGCGCTGCACCTGACCCACCCAGTAGATGCCGTCGCCGCCGTAGAGCATGGGCACCGACCAATCGAGCCGCCACAGCTGGAAAAACCAGTATTCGCTGGCCGCCACCGCCGCCAGCAGCAGCGCGACGGTCAGAATTTCCCTGGCCAGGTTTTGTTTTGATTTTGGCATGGGGTCTCCTTTAAAAGTTCTGCCTTCCCCCTGGGGGGAAACCTTTGGGGTCATTCCCCTCTCTGCATAGCCTCCACATAGGCGTTGCAGACTTCCTCCGCCGGGCCGTCGCCGCGGATGTGGCCATGGTCTATCCAGATGGCGCGCTTGCAGAGCTGCTTGACCTGGTTGATGTCATGGCTGACAAAAAGCAGCGTTGTACCGCCGGATAACATCTGTTCCATCCGCTGGTGGCACTTTTGCTGGAACATAAAGTCACCCACCGACAGAATCTCATCGCAGGCCAAGATATCCGCCTTGACCTCGGTCGCAATGGAGAATCCCAGCCGCGCGATCATGCCGCTGGAATAGTTTTTCACCGGCACATCGACAAAATCCCACAGTTCAGCAAAGTCGATGATATTTTTGAAGTGCTCTTCCATATAAGTGCGGTCGTGGCCCAGCACCGCACCGTTCAAAAACACGTTTTCCCGCGCGGTCAAATCGAGGTCAAAGCCCGCGCCCAGCTCGATCAGCGGCGCAATTTCGCCGTTGACGGCGACGGTACCCCTGGTTGGGTACATGACGCCCGCAATAAGTTTGAGCATCGTGCTTTTGCCGCTGCCGTTGCGGCCAATCAGCGCTACGGATTCGCCGGGTTCGATGCTGAACGAGACGTCTTGCAGCGCATAAAATTCATTGAAAAAAAGCTGATGTTTCAGCAGCTTGACGGTATATTCCTTGAGGGTCTCGGTTTTCTCCTGCGCTAGGTTAAAGCGCATCGAGACATCCTCCACCTGAATGATGGGCATGGGGGAAACTCCTTACAGATACAGAATAAAGTTGCGCTGCAATTTGCGGAACGCCGCCAGGCCTACAGCCAGCATGACGGCTGCGCTGCCGATGCAGGCAATCCAGGTGTTGGGGCCGGGCACGGTGCCGTACATGACCAGGCACCGCATACAGTTGATGTAGTGGTACAGCGGGTTCAGCTTAATGATGGGGATCAAAAACGGCGGCAGCGCCGAGATCGGGTAAAACAGCGGCGTCGCGTACATCCAGGCCATCGTCACGATGCCGTAGAGATACTGCAGATCACGGAAGTAGACAGCCAGCGCCGAGAGCAGTACGGCCATGCCGCAGCAGAACGCCAGCAGCAGCAAAAGCGGCGCCCAGACGAGCAGAATCGTCCAGTAAAACGGCGACCGGGTGATGAGCATGACCAAGATAATGGCCGCCAGGCTGAACAGCAGGTTGACAAAGCTGGACACCACGCGGCTGATGGGGAAAATAAACTTGGGCACGTACACTTTTTTGATAAGGGACGAATTTCCCAGCACACTGCCCATGCCCATGTTCGTGCTCTCGTTAAAAAAGTTGAACAGAGTGTTGCCGCAGATGAGGTAAAGCGGGAAGTTCGGGATATCGAACCGGAACATATAGGAGAAAACGAGGGTCTGCAGCAGCATCATGAGCAGCGGGTTTAAGATGCTCCACACATAGCCGAGCACGCTGCGGCGGTATTTGACCTTGAGGTCGCGTGTGACCAGCTCCCGGATGAGCGGCCGATATTTGGAAAAGTTGCGCCAGCTGTTATGGAACTGGCCGGTGGATTTTTGCATAGGGATATTGGCTCCTTAGTAGTATGGAGATAATGTCTCCCTTTGACAAGGGAGGCTTTTGGTGGTTACATCTTAAACGGTGCATCATCGGTCAGGCCGTCAGCCCGCAGCATATTCTGCATCACATCGATGTCGGCGCTGACGTCGAGGGCGTCGCTGGCGAACAGGCGGTCGAGCTGGTTTTCAAACGCTTTGACCAGCGTATCCATCGTCAGCTCAATGCGGCGCTTCGACTCCGAAATGTTCTCACCTTCCACGCCCTGGTTGTCCAGCTCAGCGTAGGTGTTCAGCAGCTTTAACGACGTAGGAAGGTAATAATCCATGAACTTGCGCATCTGGGGCAGCTTGTCGGGGTCGGACTTGGCCTGCTCAAAAATTTTGGCCGAGACCGCTTCCAGACGGCTGATCTTGTCGGTCATCTCCTCGTCGGGGATGGCGTCGTTGACCCGGCGCAGCTCGTCGAGGATTTTCTGGTACTGGTCCTTCTCGGGCATCGGGTTGGTTTTTTCGACCTTGGGTTTCTTCGCCTTTTTCGGGGTCGGCTCGGGGGGCTTGCCGGTCACGACGAGACATTTGCGGCGCATATCCAGGTAGGCTTCGGGGCCGAACACGCCGTCGTCGATGCAGTTTTCCAGGTGCTTGCAGCATTTTTCATAGCTGCACGGGATGGCGTCGGCGATATCCTGAATGTACATATACTGCGCATCACCGACAATATTGTCGATCTTTTTGCGCAAGCGGCGGCCGGTGCGGATGTGGTGTGCGCCGAACAGGCAGCCCGCGCCCGCCGTGGCCGAGACAAACACAGGCATCATATCCGCCAAGAACCAGCGGATGTACTCGAGATCCCCCGTCAGGGCGTCTGGCAGCCAGTAGGTACCTCCGGGCAGCGCCGCCAGCGCGGTCAGCAGCAGCAAAACGCCCGCCACGGTCAGGCCGTTGGCAAGGGCCATGCCCTTGCGCTTTTTCTCGGCATCCCGCGGTGCGGCGGCGGTTTTGCCCGCGCTCTCCTTATCCTGCTGGGCGTAGATGGGACGGAACTGTCCCTCCTGCACCGATGGGCCGCTGCGGTAGCTCTGGGTCCGGGTACGGGCTTTCTGCTCAAAGCTGCCCAGCTTACCGTTTTTCATAGCGGCATTCAGGCCGATGAAGATAAAGCCCAGCGGCCACCACACCACAAAGCCAATGACGATGGCCCACCAGGGGAACTGGAACGGGCCGTCCCCGGCGTGGTATTCATTGCGGTTGTAGTTGTTCTGGTAGCGCAGGCCGCTGCCGGAGTAGGGATGGTCCGGATCCGTGTAGCGCGGATGTTCGTTTTCGTTAGGCATGGGTGGCTCCTTTACGGAATATCGTTCAGCAAATTCTTCATATCATCACTTAAATAGTAGGTGCTTCCGGCCTGGTAGGGGTTGTTCTTGCTGTATGGGACGTGGGTACACAGGTAGCTGACCCACTTGCTGTACCCGGACACCGTCAGGTGTACGCCGTCTGGCTGAGAGAAATCGGTCTGCAAATACCCGGCATCGTCGGCGAACTCGGCGTTCAGGTCGAGGTAATAACAGCCGCGCTCGGCGCAAAGCTGCTGGATGGCCGCGTTGATGGCCGCCAGCCGGTCCGGTGCCAGGCCCGGGAGGCTGTCGCTGACCTTTTCCTGTGTGGCAGTCAGCACCGACTGCACATAGAACGTCGTGTCAGGCAGCGCCGTGCGCAGGTCGTCCAGCATTTTTCCGTAGTAGGCCAAAAAGCTGTCATCGTTGCCGGGCTGGACGAGGGCGTTTGTACCGATCAAAATATACAGCTTGGCGGGTTGGGCGGCAGCCAGCACATCCAGCGGGACTTCCTCGCCCCGGTCGGGGCTGGTGACGGTGGTGCGGTTGACAACGGTGTTGGGGCTGATGCCCTCATACCCACAGATCAGCGCACCACCCACATCAATGTTGTACTCATTGGCGCAGAAGCCAGCGGTGAGCGAGTCACCCAAGAAGGCTGCGTCGGCGAACCAGCTGGTATCCACCCGGCCAAACTCCGGCAGGGCGGCGGGCTTTGCGGGCAGCGCCGTGTAGGTGTAGCCGGTATCAGCGGTCTGGCGCTGCGGGCCGACGGTGCCCCAGTTCAGCGTCTGGGCGTTCTGGCTGCCGCTGTCCCCCGCCCCGGCGTAGGGCAGCGGGGCCACCAGGCGGGTACCTGCGGGGTCTGCGGTAGGCAGGGGCGCGGCTTCGGTCTCACCCTTCATGCTTTTGGGCAGCAGCACCGTGATGATGCCGGACAGCACCAGCACGCCGCCCACCGTGCCCAGCACGGCCAGCCTGCGGCGTCGGCGGCGAATTTCCCGCCGTCGGCGGGCGGCGGCGCGGCGCTGTTCCTGCGTGGGGGCGCGCCGCTGGGGCGGGGCCGTGGGGTGCTGGTTGGGCACAGCCCAATCGCCCTGCATCGTGTAGCGTTCTGTATCGGGGTTGCGCGGGCGGCGGCCCGGCTCCCTGTTTTGCGGGGTCGGCATAGCGGATGCCCCCTTTCATGGCAACATAGTAAATCAGTATTGATTATAGCACAAACCTTTTATAAATAACAGTAGGCGCACAGAAGTTTTTGCCCCTTGCTAAATGCAGTTGTACACGGTATAATAGTAAAATAGTTAAAAATAGAATTGCCGGGCGCTTGTGGGGGTCGATGCGAGCATCCGCCCCTGCGGTGGGGCGCTGCGGCATATAATTTGGGGTGTAATCATGGCAGACGAAAAATTTTCCAACTTTTTGACGGATATCATCGACGCCGACCTCGCTGAGGGCAAGGTCGATGTTGTGCATACCCGTTTCCCGCCGGAGCCGAACGGCTACCTGCATATCGGCTCCGCCAAGGCGATCTTCATCAACTATACCATCGCCAAGCACTACGGCGGCCTGTTCAACCTGCGGTTTGACGACACGAACCCCGCCCGCGAGGGTGATGAGTATGTGCAGAGTATCCTGCAGGACCTGAAATGGCTGGGTGCTGAGCCGAACGGCGGCATCTTCTACGGCAGCGATTATTTTGAGCGCTGCTATGAGTACGCCGAGCAGCTCATCAAAGAGGGCAAGGCCTATGTCGATGACCTGACCCGCGAGCAGATGCAGGAGTATCGCGGCAACGACGCCGGCAAGCCCAGCCGCCCCAGCCCCTACCGCGACCGCACGCCGGAGGAAAACCTTGACCTGTTCCGCCGTATGCGTGCCGGTGAGTTTGCGGACGGCGAAAAAACGCTGCGCGCCAAGATCGACCTTGCCAGCCCGAACATGAACATGCGCGACCCGACCATCTACCGCATCAAGCATGTCGAGCATCACCGTCAGGGCGACAAGTGGTGCATCTACCCGATGTACGACTTTGCGCACCCGATCCAGGACGCCATCGAGGGTATCACCTTCAGCCTGTGCAGCCTGGAATTTGAGAACCACCGTCCCCTGTACGAGTGGGTCATCACCAACCTGTTCGGCAAAGAGTTCCCGAAGCAGCGCGAATTCGCCCGCCTGAACGTGACGAACACCGTCATGAGCAAACGCTACCTGCGTGAGCTGGTGGAGAAAAACATCGTGGACGGCTGGGACGACCCCCGTATGCCCACCCTGTCCGGCCTGCGCCGCCGCGGCTACACGCCGACGAGCATCTTCAAGTTCGTTAAGGACGCCGGCATCTCCAAGGCGGACAACCTCGTCGATATGCGCCAGCTGGAGGCCGTGCTGCGTGCCGAGCTGGAGCTGAACGCCCAGCGCCGCGTGGCCGTGCTGGACCCCGTCAAGCTCATCATCGACAACTACCCCACCGACCAGTGCGAGTATTTTGACCTGCCCAACAACCCGAACCGCGACGCCAACGACTCGACGACCCGCAAGGTCGCCTTCACCAAGGAGCTGTGGATCGAGAACAGCGACTTCTTTGAGGTGCCGCCGCCGAAGTTCAAGCGCCTGACCCTGGGCAGCGAAGTCCGCTTGATGGGTGCGTACCTGGTCCGCTGCACCGGCGTGGACAAGGATGAGAACGGCAAGGTCGTGGCGATCCACGCCGAGGCTGACCTGGAGACCCGCAACGGCAACCCCGCCGACGGCCGCAAAGTGCGCGGCACCATCCACTGGGTCAGCTGCGCCCACTGCCTGGACGCCGAGGTTGAGCTGTACGACAAACTGTTCACCGAGTCCAACATGAACAGCATCCCCGACGATGCCGACTTCAAGGATTACCTGAACCCGGACAGCGTCAAGGTACTGCAGGGTGCGAAGCTCGAGGAGAGCCTGAAGGACGCCAAGCCCGGCGACCGCTTCCAGTTCGTGCGCAACGGCTACTTTACGCCGGACAGCAAGCACGAGGGCGTCTACAACCGCATCGTCACGCTGAAGGACAGCTTCAAGCTGTAAGCCCTGTAATAAAGCCCGATCCGCCCCCGCTTTCCGGGGGGCAGACCGGGCTTTTTGCAACAAACAGAACTTGTGGGGGCGGCCAATGGCTGCCCGCCACCCCGGAGCAGCAGCGCATTTTCCGGGAAAGCTTTTTGATAGCCTAAATATAGAGAAGGAGGTCACACCATGAACCGCACCGCAATGCTGCCGCTCTGCCTGCTGGCGCTGTGGCTGACGGCCTGCGGCACTGCCGAGTCCGCAGCCCCTGCCGCCGCGCCCACCGCTGCGCCGGAACCGACACTCGCCGAAACCCCCGCCCCGCCCGCCGAACCGGCTGCGCCGTACAGCGACCTGCGCTATCTGCCCTGGCTGGACGAGTACGCCCAACAGACCTACCAGCCGGGCGAATACACGGCCGAGGACCTGTATACCTACACCTACAACACCGGCACCGTCTTTGCGGGGGCCGAGGACGAGGCCGCCGCACTTCTGGAGGAAGATAAGGACCCCGGGCTGGGGGTGCGCGGCCTGCAGGCGCAGGGCATCACCGGCAAGGGCGTGCGCGCCGCCATTATCGACCAGCCGCTTCTGACCGACCACCCCGAATTGTCCGGGCGCATCGCCGCCTACTATGATACCGGATGCGAGGGGGAGACCGCCTCGATGCACGGCCCGGCCGTGGCCAGCCTGTTTGCGGGCGAATCCATCGGCATTGCGCCGGATGCGACCCTTTACTATGCGGCCTGGCCCTCTTGGCTGATGGACAGCCGCTATGCCGCCGAGGCGCTGGACTGGGTGGTTGCGCAGAACGAAGCACTGCCAGATGGCGAGAAGATCCGGGTCGTTTCGGTTTCCGCCGCACCGGGCAACGCAGAGATGTTCCAAAACGCCGACCTCTGGGATGCCGCCGTGGCGCGGGCCGAGCAGGCCGGGCTTCTGGTCCTGACCGTGGATGGCGCAGGCGTGGAAAAGACCCGCCTTGTACCTTACCCTGCCGTCCTTGCCCGGAATGACCGGGACAATCCCGCCGCCTGCCGGAGCGGCTTTGCGGACAGTGACGAGCATGCAGAAACCGGCAGCAACACCCTTGCGCTGCCCTGCTCCTACCGCACGGTGGCCGAGGAATACACCGCCGGGCAGTACAGCTACACCCACGATGGGCACGGCGGCCTGAGCTGGGGCATCCCCTATTGCGCCGGGGTCATGGCGCTGGGCTGGCAGGTGGACCCCACCCTGACGGGCGAGGAAATGATGCAGTATCTGCTCTCCACCGCCGCCACCGGCACCGACGGCAGCCGCATCATTGACCCGGTGCAGTTTATCCAAACGCTGCAGACCGAGCGCGGCGCATAACAACAGCCGACCCCGCAAAGAGGTCGGCTGTTTTACTTACTCCAGTCCCTTCGCTGCCTTGCAGCGGTTGAGCCAGCCGCCGCGCTTGTAGTAAAGGATAAAAAGCAGCGAGGCCAGCGTCCATGTCAGCGGGTAGCTAAGCTCCACCGTGGCGATGGTATGATACCGCGGCACCATCAGGGTCAGCCACAGCACACGCAAGCCGCAGACGAAGAACACCGTGATCAGCGTCGGCACCCGCACATCGCCGCAGCCGCGCAGCGCACCGGAAAGCACCTCGATGCTGATATAGGTAATGTAGACCGGCGTCAGCACATGCATCATACCCACGCCCACCGCAATGACCGCCTCATCCTGGCTGAACAGCCGGAACAGCGGTTCCGCCAGGTTGTAGAACGTAACGCTGATGCACAGCGTGATGCCCGCCGCCATGGCAAGGCAGACCCGCACGCCGCGCCGCACGCGGTCGTACTGCCGTGCGCCAAAGTTCTGCCCCGCAAAGGTCGTGATGGCGATGCCCAGCGAGTTGATCGTCATCCAGAACACAAAATCGATCTTGCCGTAGACACCCCACGCCGCAATCGTGCTGGTGCCGAAGCTGTTCATGCTGCTCTGGATGAAAATGTTGCTGATGTTGTACATGGCGCTCTGGGCTGCAGCGGGCACGCCGATGGTGCAGATGGCCGCGAACACATCGCCGTGCAGCCGCAGTTTTTCGGGCCGGACGTGCCAGGGCATTCCCTGGGAGCCGACGATGCACCGCAGCGTCAGCGCCGCGCTGGCTACCTGGCTGAGTACCGTGGCCCACGCCGCGCCCGCAACGCCCCAGCCGAACACCGCGATAAACACAACGTCCAGCGCGATATTGACGAGCGACGCCGCGATCAAAAAGTACAGCGGCCGCTTGGAATCGCCGATGGCACGCAGAATATTTGTGCCCATGTTGTAGAGCATCTGGGGGATCATACCCAAAAAGTAGACGCGCAGATACAGCGCTGCATCGTCCAGTATTTCCGCAGGCGTACCCATCAGGCGCATCATCGGCTCAGCGGTCAGCAGGCCCAGCACCGTCAGCAGCGCACCCAGCCCCACGCTGAGCACCAGCGCCGTGTGTACCTGGCGGTCAACGGCGTCGGCATCGTGGGCGCCCCAGCTTTGGGCAATGACAACGCCCGCGCCGCTGCACAGGCCGACGAACAGGCCCACCAACAGATTGACAAAAGAGCTGGTTGCGCCCACCGCTGCCAGCGCGTTGGTGCCCACAAAGTTGCCGACGATCAGAGTATCCGCCGTGTTGTACAGCTGCTGGAACAGCGTACCGAACCAGATGGGCAGAAAGAACAACAGCAGCTGTTTGGGGATGCTGCCGGTCAAAATATCCGTTTGCTTGACACTTCTCATAGATTTCTCTCACTTTTCTGTTTCTCGCGTCCCTATTTTATGCTATAATGGCGGTAATGTAAAGGGGGCTTTTTTGTGACGGTTTTCTGGGAGCCATGCGCGGGCGGCGTACGGGTGCTGCGCCTGCTGGGGGATACCCCCTGCCCCGCTGTGCCCGGCGTTATTGGCGGTCTACCCGTTGTGGAGATCGGCCCCTACTGCTTTGCGGAAAAGCCTGTCAGGCCCGGGGCGCAATGCACCGGCACCGACACCCACGAGATCACCGGCAATTTTGTGGAGGAAGTCACTCTGCCGGACACGGTGCGGGTCTTGCACAGCGCGGCATTTTACAACTGCCGCAAGCTGCGCCGGGTCACGCTGGGGGCCGGGGTGGAATCCTTGGGCAGCGATTTGTTCACGAACTGCCGCCAGTTACGGGTGTTTACGCTGCGGGCCGCAGCGGACGCCCCCACCGGGCTGAAAAAGCTGCTGGGGGCCGTCAGCGCCGATATCACAGCAGAATTGGATGGTGCGCGGCTGTTTTACCCCGAGTATTCGGAGTTTTTGGACGAGAACACCCCCGCGCATATTTTCAATCACAGCATTGAGGGCGAGGGCTACCGGATGCGGCAGTGCTTTACGCCCGGCGGCGCAGTAGATTACGCGGCGTTTGACGCATCGTTCACGCAGGCCTGCGTCGGCGAGAGCGCGGATACGCTCTGCCGCCTGGCGCTGGGGCGGCTGGTGCAGCCGTTCGGCCTTAGCGACAACGCCCGCGCAGACTATGAATTGTATCTGACCGCCCACCCGGCGGATGCGTTCAAGTTGGTCATCGATACCCGGGACGAAGCCGCGCTGCGGCTGCTGGTGGGCCTAGGCCTGCCCACCGCCGACGCCGCCGCCTATTGTTCCCGCGCCGGTTGGAGCGCCGGGGCAGCCATTTTGTTGGGCCGCCCCAGGCGGGTGAAAAAGACCTATGATTTTGAGGATTTGTAAAAATGCCCAAACACATCCAAACCCAAACCGAATGGGAACAGACGATGGCCCGCCGGGTCATGGAACAGCTGCGCGGGGAGTTGTATCTGGACCAGCGCTACCTGACGGCGGCGCTGGGGGCACTGCCCGCCGCACAGACGGAGAGCGGCGGCAGTTTTGCCACCGACGGCGGGGCGCTCTACTACCCTGCGCCCTGGGTGCTGGACACCTACCGCAAAAACCGTCGCTACCTGCCCCGGGCCTACCTGCACAGTTTGTTCCACTGCATCTTCCGCCACCTGTGGCTGCGGGACAAGCGCGACCCCGACCTGTGGGGCCTGGCCTGTGACATTGCCGTAGAAAGCACGCTGGACGCCCTGAACACCGCCGCCACGAAGCGCCCGGTGGGCTGGGTGCGGCAGCAATGTTATACACAACTGCGGCAGTCATGCAAATTTCTGGCTGCCGGGCCAATCTACCGTGTGCTGACCCAGACCGACGCCGAAACGTTGAACAAGTGGCAGCGGGAGTTTTACACCGACAGCCACCGCCTGTGGCCTGCCGACTCCACCAGCCCCGAGGCCCAAATGCGCGGCAAGCAGTGGGAAAACCTGGGCCGCCAGACCGAATTGAGCATGGAGGAAAACGGCCAGCGCGCCGGGCAGGACACCGCCGCCCAGGCTTTGCAGGCCCAGGTGCAGGCCGGGCGCAGCCGCCGCACCTACCGCGACTTCCTGCGCCGCTTCGCCGTCTGGCATGAGGAGCCGCACCTTGACCCCGAGGAATTTGACCTGGGCTTTTACAGCTACGGCCTGCGCACCTACGGCAATATGCCCTTAATTGAGCCGCTGGAAAGCCGCGAGGTGAAAAAGATCCGCGACTTCGTCATTGTGGTGGACACCAGCGAGTCCACCGCGGGCGAGCTGGTCAAGGCGTTTTTGAAAGAGACCTTCACCTTGTTAAAAAGCCAGGACAGCTTTTTCCGCCAGTGCCGCATTTTGGTCATGCAGGCGGACAACGCCGTGCGGGACGAAACCTGGCTGAACGATTTGGACGCCCTCGACCGCTACACGGCCCAGTTTACGCTGGTGGGCGGCGGCGGAACGGACTTCCGCCCCGCATTCGCCCGCATTGAAGAACTGCGCCAGGACGGCGCACTGCGAGACTTGCAGGGCGTTTTATACTTCACCGACGGCAAGGGTGTCTATCCCACACGCCGCCCGGCGTTCGATGTTGCGTTTTTGTTTCTGGAGGACGGCACCGCCCCGCCCGATGTGCCGCCCTGGGCCATGCGCCTTGTTTTGCAGCCGGAAGAATTTGACCCGAAAGGACGATGAACCATGGATATCCAACGTGCCAAAGAGGAAATCAAGCGTTCTGTGCAAGCCTACCTTGCCACGGACGATATTGGCCGCCCGCTGATACCGCCCATCCGCCAGCGCCCCATTTTGCTGATGGGCCCGCCGGGCGTAGGCAAAACCCAAATTATGGAGCAGATTGCGCAGGAGTGCGACATTGCGCTGGTGGCCTATACCATCACCCACCACACGCGGCAGAGTGCCGTGGGCCTGCCCTTCATCCGGGAGCGGGATTTTGGCGGCAAGACCCGCAGCGTGACCGAGTACACGATGAGTGAGATCATCGCCAGCGTCTACGCGGCCATGGAGCGCACCGGCAAGAAAAACGGTATCCTGTTCATCGACGAGATCAACTGCGTCAGCGAGACGCTGGCCCCAACGATGCTGCAATTTTTGCAGTGCAAGACCTTCGGCAACCAGGCCGTGCCGGAAGGCTGGGTCATTGTGGCGGCGGGCAACCCGCCGGAGTACAACAAGAGTGTGCGGGAATTTGACCTCGTCACGCTGGACCGCGTGCGGCGCATCGACATTGAGCCGAAGCTGAGCGTCTGGCAGGACTACGCCCGCGCCCACCGGCTGCACCCCGCCGTGACGGCCTATCTGGAACTGCGCCCCCAGCACTTTTATAAAATCGAGAACGATGTGGACGGCGTGCAGTTTGTGACCGCCCGCGGGTGGGAGGATCTGTCCGCCTTCTTGCAGGCGGCGGACAAGCTGGATCTGCCCATCGACGAGGGCGTCATCGGGCAATATCTGCGCCACCCGGAGGTCGCGCGGGATTTTGCGGCCTACTGGGTGCTCTACCGCAAGTACCACCAGGACTACGGCGTCGAGGATATCCTGCAGGGCAAGCCCTTTGACACGGTGGTGGCCCGCGCCATGGACGCGAGCTTTGACGAGCGCATCAGCCTGGTCAGCCTGTTGCTGGCGGGGCTGAACACCCGCTTTGCCGCCGCCACGGCCACCGGCGCGGTGACGGATGCCTGCTACCAGCAGCTGCGCAGCTTTAAGCGCACACTGACCCAGCAGGATGACGCCGACCCCGCTGCGCTGTTTGCCGCCCAGTGCGAGAATTACCGTGCCCGGCTGGACACCGACAAGGCTGCCGGGGCACTGCTGCCCGATGAAGCCGCCGCCCGCACCCGCACGCTGGCCCTGCTGGAAGAGTGGAGCAGGCACCTGGACAGCGCCCTGGATGCTGACGACGCCTTTGACACGGTGCGTGGGGCGTTCAATGCGCAGGTGCGCCACCGGGAGGAAGCGGTTTCCACTGCGGGCGACGCGCTGGAATGCGCCTTTGACTTTATGGAGCAGGCGTTTGAAGACGGCCAGGAGATGGTCGTGTTTGTCAACGAGTTGGCCCTCGGCCCCGACTCCGCGCCGTTCTTGGCCGAGAACGAGTGTGAGCGGTTTGAGCAGTACAGCGAGAAGCTGCTGCTCCACGGCGGCGAGGATGAACTGCTGGCCGAATTGCAGCTGGATGATGTACGCGGCACGGAACATTCGGTGGAGTTTTGACATTTCCGACGCCCTGTGGGGGCCGCCGAGCATGGCCGGCCCGCGCGTGAAAGGCAAGCGGACGTCCGCCGTACAGTTGCGGACCACACCTGTGCGGCCCCTGCAAAGCGGCAGCTTGTTGGCTGTTCGCCCATTTGAAAAAGTATCACTTTTCGTTAAATTCTTTACTCTTTTGCAGAATTTTGTTATAATGGCAGTATTCCGTTTATCACCGGGCATTTTGAGGGGGTCATACTATGAAAGCAGTTATCACGGTCATTGGGCGGGACACCGTGGGTGTCGTTGCCAAGGTCAGCGCGGTGTGTGCCGAACTGAATATCAACATTGAGGACGTCTCCCAGTCCATCATGCAGGAGATGTTCTGCATGATCATGCTGGTGGATCTGAGCAAATCGACCGCCGAGGCCGCCGCTGTGCGCGACCGCTTCGCCGAGCTGGGCAAAGAGATGAAGATGCAGGTCACTGTGACCCGCCAGGAAGTCTTTGACGCCATGCACACCATTTAAGGGGGCGGCAGTATGAGAATCATCAACAGCCGCGACATTATGGAAACCATCGAGATGCTCACCGCAGAAAATCTCGATGTGCGCACCGTCACCATGGGCATCAGTCTGTTGGACTGCATCGACCCGGACGGCGACAAAGCCTGCGAAAAAATCTACAACAAGATCGTCCGTCTGGCGGGCAATCTCGTCCCAGTCGTGGACGGCATCAGCGCCGAGTACGGCATCCCTATCGTCAACAAGCGCATCAGCGTCACGCCGATTGCCATGCTGCTGGGCGCTGCGCCTGATGCCGACCCGGTGCAGTACGCCAAGGCGCTGGACCGCGCGGCCAAGGCCGTGGGGGTCAACTTCATCGGCGGCTTCGGCGCGCTGGTACACAAGGGCTTTTCGGCGGGTGACAAGCGCCTGATCGAGGCTATCCCCCGTGCGCTGGCCGAGACCGATATTGTATGTTCCAGCGTCAATATCGGTTCCACCAAGTCCGGCATCAATATGGACGCCGTCAAACTGATGGGCCAGGTCGTGCGCGAGACCGCCGAGCTGACCAAGGACAATATGTGCATGGGCGACGCAAAACTCGTCGTGTTCTGCAACGCGCCTGAGGACAACCCCTTCATGGCGGGCGCGTTCCACGGCGCGGGCGAGCCGGACTGCGAGATTCACGTCGGCGTTTCCGGCCCCGGTGCGGTGCGTGCTGCGCTGGCCAAGCTGCCAAAGGACGCCCCGATGGATGAGGTGGCCGAGCTGGTCAAGCGCACGGCGTTCAAAATTACCCGCTTGGGCCAGCTGGTGGCAAATCTCGCCAGCGAGCGTCTCGGCGTGCCTGCGGGCATCATCGACCTGTCGCTGGCCCCGACGCCCGCCATCGGCGACAGCGTTGCGAACATACTGGAAGAGATGGGCCTGGAAAGCTGCGGCTGCTGCGGCACCACGGCCTGCCTGGCCCTGCTGAACGACGCGGTCAAGAAGGGCGGCGTCATGGCGTCCAACCATGTCGGCGGCCTGTCCGGCGCGTTCATCCCGGTGTCGGAGGACGACGGCATGATCAACGCCGCCAACTGCGGCAGCCTGACGCTGGAAAAGCTCGAGGCCATGACGGCGGTCTGCTCGGTCGGTATCGACATGGTGGTCATCCCGGGCGATACCTCCGCCGAGGTCATCAGTGCTCTGATTGCGGATGAAGCCGCTATCGGCATGGTGAACAGCAAGACGACGGCGGTGCGCGTCATCCCCGCCATCGGCCACAAGGCCGGTGATGTGCTGGACTTTGGCGGCCTGCTGGGCCACGCGCCCATCATGCCCATCAGCCAGTACAGCCCTGCGGTCATGATCCACCGCGGCGGCCGCATCCCCGCCCCGATGCAGGCGCTGAAAAACTAAAGCAGTAAAGGCAGCGCCCATGCCGGGTTTTGGCATGGGCGCTTTTTTGTGATATGATTAGGAGGACAAATCGGGAGTTGTCGAAATAAATTGAAACCGTCTCATTGCATGGAAAATTAAAACCGGCTATATTTAGAGCTGGAGGTTGTGAGTTTTCTTGAAGAGTGAGAAATGCGGGCGGGGCGGGGGTTTTGAGCGCAAAAAGGTGGAAAAAGGCGGGAAAGGACGCGAGAGCGCGGTTTTTAATGAGGGTTAAACGGAATTGAACGCGAAATTTTGCAAGTTGGCGGGATGCTGGCTTGCAAAATTTTTTTGCCCTTTTTGTGGGTAAAAACGGCTGATCGGCGGCTGGATGGCGCAGCGGGCGCGGGGCGTTTGAAAAGTGTTTAAACGGCGTTTAAAAAGCGCTTCAAATAAGCGCTTAAATATCGGAGTATCGCGTTTTAACAGGCGTTAAAACAATTTAAAAGGCGGCAACCAGACCTATGCACACTGCATAAGTTTGGCTGCCGCCTTTTATAATTTCAGTCGGACATTTTGCGTCCGACTGAAATTCGCTGTCCCATTACGATACAACGTCAAAAAAAGAAGATCATCTAAAAACGGAAATTTCTACAATGTCCGACCAAAAAATAATGTTTGAACACCATGCATAACGCATGGCGTTATTTCCCAACAAATGTGAGACATTCCTCTCCGTCTTGTGATACGGTTGCTCATGGTGCTGGAACCACGCCAAGATTTTGCAGGCGCTCTAATTCCTTTGTCAATAGAAATCGAACTACTTCTTGACCTGCTGAATCTAACAGTCGATACTGCTGAATTAAATCATATTCATCTGTTGACAAGGTACGCACGCGGGGTGAATCGTCAAAATCTTCCAGCGTGCAATCCAATGCGCGTGCAATAGATTTTACTGTTTCAATTTGCGGATCGCGTGTGTAGCCATTGATTATCTTATTCAATGTGCCTTTGGGAACGCCAGAGCGCTCCGCAAGTTCATCTATGGTAAGTCCTGCTTGCTTTCGCTTCTGAGAAATGATAGTGCCTAAATTCATATCGCAATCTCACCGGGAAGTAAAAATTAAAGAAGTAATGTTATTTTACTGGCAAGGACGGAACAACATTCTTGCATCGAGCCATCTCTAGTTCTATAACAGTGCGAACCATTTTTTGCCCTGCTTCATCCAATGCTCGATATGGTTTGACTAAAGAATCCATCTCGGAGGGGGTGGCATGAGATTCGTGGTGCTCTCGGACTTCATCTTGAAAAATGAAATTCGCGTCAACATTCAGCGCGTGCATGATGTTACTTAGCATTGCCATGCTCGGCTCGCTTTTACCTGTCTCGTACCCTGTGATAGTTGTTTTGGCACATCCGACCATGTTGCCCAATTCGGTTTGAGTTAATCCGGCATTTTTTCGCGCTTCACGAAGTCTGCTATTATAAGACATTTTGGTATCACCTCAAAGATAATTATAGCCGCCAGTGAAGGTTTCCGTCAATAAAAAAGTTCGAGAAAGTCGGACAAAAATGCAAGAACTCACTTGACAAAGTGGAGCACCTCGACTATATTATAAATAGTTCGAGATACTCCACTTTTGAAAAAGTAAAGGAGGTAAGATTCAATGGTAATTAACAATCGCCCTGTTTCCGATAACATACTCCGCATCATTAGCGAGAGGGGCTATAAGCAGAGCGCAGTGGCTCGCAAGGCTGGATATTCAAGACAAACGTTTGGGTACATGATGCATAATACCCGTATCATTCGCCCAGAAGATGTTCAACGTATTGCTTTTGCTTTAGGAGTTGAACCGGGTGAGTTGTTCAAGGATGTCGACCTCGGTGCATAACAGCCGAAACGGCCTGCGGGCCGTCTGCCGGGAGTGGCCGCCCGGTACTGATGATGGCAGGCCAGAAAGGAAGATCTAATATGGAACTCGCAGCAAACGACAGACTTATTGTAAAAAACATTCTTGTGCAGCAGGTAGGATTTCTGGGTGATGCTTCGGAGAGGGCAAAAGATAATACCGAGCTTCTGACACTGACGGCAGAAATGCTGGACGCTTTGAAGATGATTGTTCTTTTCGATGGCTCGCAGGAAAAAGACAGAAGAGCCGGACTTTCCGAGGAAGATGATTGCACTAAAAAGCCTGCGCTCACCACTGATCAGGGGCAAAGGCAGCTTATGGAAGCAAAACGCATGCTCGAACGTGAGATTGCGACGGGGAGTCTCAAAGGCTTATTTTAAGTCGCCGACATCAATGCCATAAACCAAGAGATTCTCCCGCAGTTGATTGTGATAGCCCATGAGGGCACCACTTATCATTGCGTACACCACTTTATATTCTTCCTCAGAAGCAAACGCTTTGGCAACATCCTTCAAAGAATTTGCGTTTAGAGTGCCCAGAGCGTTTCCCATTGAAGTAAGCATACATTCACGAATGCTGACGTGTGCCGAAGGAGCAATCGCAACATCAAAATCACAATCTTCGTCGCAAATGGTTGCAATTTTGTTGCGCAGTTCCTTCCCCACGGGGGCTTTGCAGAAGGGGCAATTGATATTTTTCCCTTGCTCTACATCGGATTCAAAAACGCGGAAGGAGTTTGTGCATCGCTTACAGGTCAGACGAATGTACATAAAAACACCTCACAGGCAAATTTCCTGCCGAGCAGGATAAAAACAGTATAACAGAGAAAACGCAGATTGAACAGCCGAAACAGCCCTTCGGGGCTGTCTGCCGGGAGTGGCCGCCCGGTACTGATGATGGCAGGCCAAGGAGAGCGGTATGAAAATTATTGAAGCCATACAGGAAGCCTACGGCCCGGAGTACACCACGCTGGAAGATGCCATCCGCTGGTGGAGCGGGCCGAGGGCGTGGCGCGAGGATTTTACCGCTGTCCTAACTTTAAAGAGCGGTAAAAGGCTGTATAAACAGCATTTAAGCGAGGTGCAATTTGACGATGATGAACGTTGATGCAGGCCGCCAGCACATCCGCAGGCTGCCGGACAGGCCGATTGTTGGGGAAACTTACCCCAACGCCGGAGGCATTTACAAGGTAGATCGGTATGATGCCGAGCGCGATCTGGCATGGGTACACAGGCCGAAGGACGGCTGGAAGTGCTGCGCACACGGCCCTGCGCTGTACGATGTGCCGGGTCGGGGCATTGAGTTGCAGTGGAATTACAGCACCGGGGGCCAGTTCAGTGCTGACGATTGCGGCGAAAGGTGGTGAATGCTATGACCCTCCAAGACTGGGCGCTGATTTTGGCAATCGGCTCCATCATTCTCAATGCTTTGGCCGAGATTATCAAGCATTGGTAAAGAAACCGTACTCTTCAAAATCCAAGCCGGGATTATGCGCATCAATGTCAAAGATGGCACGCTTTTGCGGCGTTTGCACAGCCAGTTGAAATTTGCATTTTCCCTTCAGCTTACTTTCAAGTTCTGGTGGAAGGTAAGCGGTGAAATACGCTCCACATACACCATGCCCGGAAATTGTAAACGGCAAGGGTTGCGACAAAATTTCTGAACGCCTTGTTTCAATGCCTCCCTTTGTGTGGGTAAATTTCATTACTTCTTGCGCAGGGAAAGCGAAGCTGTAAGACTTTCCATCACAGATAAGGTACATCCGAACAATACTCAAAGGGGCAGAGGACAGATTTTGTATGTTCATACGGATTTCAAATCGTGTATGCCCTTTGCACGGAGAACAGTGGTGATTCACATAGTCAATGGAAAACGCGCATCTCTTATCCCACAGAGATCGGAAAAAATTGTAAAGCGACATTGCAAAACCAGCAATTGCAATGAGGAACGTAATGTTGTTTCGGTCAGAAAGCCAAGTGAATACATTCATTTTTACACATCCTTTTGACGCAATTATAGCATGGATGGCGGAAGATGAACAGTCTAAAGTAATTTTATCAACGAGCCGAAACGCCCCGCGCGGGCGTCACTGTGAGATGACCTACACAGTCTGATGATGGCAGGTCAGAAAGAGGTGATTTTTTGGAAGCGTTATTGAAAGCATCGGAAGCCAGTGCCTTGATGGGCGTGTCTATGCGACATGTCCGCAGAATGGCGCAATCTGGTGCGCTTTCCTATCAAATCCACATGAACGCTCAGAACAGGCCGGAGTACCTGTTCCCACTTTCCAGCCTGCCCGATGCGGCGCAACAGAAATACTTTGCGGAGCACGCGCCCGCTGCGCTGACTGCGGTGGCCCCGGCCAAGGCGAAAAAGGCTGACAGGCCCGCCGCCTGCAAATCGCTGGAAGCCTATACTGCCGAGGAACGCGGTGAAATTGGGTACTGGATAACAACCGTTGACCGCTGGCAGACCTACCGCAACAAGGCCGGGACAAAGAAAGCCGAGTGCGACGAAAAATTTGTGCTGCTGTGCCGGATGGAAGAGCCAGACCGTCAAATCAGCGTGGAGACGCTTTACAGGAAGTGGGCGGCCATCCGCGAGGGTGACTATGGCGCACTGGTGGATATGCGCGGCAAGGCCCGCAAGGGCATGAGCAAGATGCCGGAGGCTATTGAGAGAGTTTTTCTGTCACTTTTTCTTGATGAAAGGCAGCTTCCCGTGCCCCGCTGCATTGCGCTGACAGAAGAGTGGGCACAGCAGAATATGCCCGAAGCGATGCCCCTGCCGGGGTATCACACCTTCTACCGCAAAGCAAAGGCTGTGCCTTACCCGGTCATGGTTTTGTGCCGCATGGGCGAGAAAAAATACTATGACCTGTGCAGCCCCTACATACGCCGCGAATATGAGAGCATCAATGCCAACGACTTCTGGGTAGGCGATACCCACACCCTTGATGTGGAGAGCATGGGGCCGGATGGTACGCTGCACCGCCTGTACTTGAGCGCGTGGCTGGACGCCCGCAGCGGTATCTTTACAGGCTGGTATGTCACGGACAGCCCCGGCAGCCAAGCAACGCTGAACGCGCTGCGCAAGGGTATCTTGAAGTTTGGCATTCCGAGCCGCGCCTATGTTGACAATGGCCGAGAGTTCTTGACCCGCGACATCGGCGGACGCGGTCACCGCGCCAAAAAGCGGCTGGCCGACGGCAGCGAGCCGTTTGCGCCACCCGGCGTTTTTGAGCGGCTGGGCATTGAAATGACAAACGCCATTGTGCGCAATGCCCGCGCCAAGCTGGTCGAACGCCGATTTGAGGATTTCAAGAACTACATTTCCCGACTATTCCCCACCTACACAGGCGGCAACGTGGTCGAGAAGCCGAACTGCCTAAAGGCCGTTTTGAAGCGCGGGGAGCATATCCCCACCGATGCTGAAGTCGTTGCCGCTGTTGATACCTTGATAGAAGGCTACATGAACTGCGACGACTACGGCGGCAGTGTGGCCGAGGATAAAGGCAAGAGCCGCATACAGGTCTGGCACGAGAGCCTGCGCAATGGCGTGGCCCGCCGCCCCGCCAGTGACAACGATCTGCAGCTGATGCTGCTGCGCACCAGCAAGCCCGTCCGCGTCGGACGGCGCGGCGTGACCTTGAAGCTGCACGGCTTGGAGTTGGATTTTTACACCCCGGAACTGGTAAATATGCGCATGAAGGAGAAAGTTTATGTGCGGTACGACCCGGAAGATCTGTCCAGCGTGCGCGTCTACGATATGGAAGACCGCTTCTTGTGTGTAACACCGCAGAACAAGCTGACAGCCGGGTATCTGGAAAATCAAGAACAGATCGCCGACCTTATGGCTGCCAAGCGCCGCGCCGAAAAAGCCGTGCGGGAATATGGCGCAGCCCTCCGGCTGCCGGATGATCCAGACCGCGCCCTTACCCTTGCAACGGCACTGGCCCAGCGCAATCTGGATGCACTGGACACCTTCCCCAGCCCGAAGCTGATACAGTTGCAGCAATCTGCCCGCGAAGAACCCCTGCTTAAAGCTGTCGGTGACATTGACATCGGCAGGATGAACGAGAACATTTTAAGACAACGAGGAGGAATTGAAGATGGAGAAAACCTATAACCCCGCGCTGATCCAGCGCACGCAACGCTACATGGAGACGCACAGCATCAGTCAAAACCAGTTCGCCGCCAAGGTCAATCTTTCCAGCGCGGCACTGAGCAGCTACCTCAATCAGAAGTATAAAGGCTCGGTGGAAGCCGTCGAGCGGCAGCTGAGCGAGTTCTTCAAGCTGGATGAGGAGGCCGAGGCCGCCGCCGAGAAGACCGCCAGTCTGCTGCCCCGCGCGGCATATGTGCCGACCAGCATCAGCGAGGATGTCTGCCAGAGCATCCGCTTTGCCCAGTTGGAGCATTGCATGGTCGTCCTGCACGGTGATGCGGGCGTCGGCAAGAGCAAGGGCGCACAGAAGTTCCTGCGCGACCATCCCACGAACGCGGTGGGCATCAGCATCACGCCCAGCACGGGCACGCTGAACGGCTCCATCAAGCTGCTGGCCCGCGCCCTGCGCGTGCCGGAGTGCCGCAACAAGATGGATCAGATGATGGCGCTGCGTTCCCGCCTTGACGGCACGAACTGGGTCATCGTCATCGACGAAGCCCAGCACCTCAAATATGCGGCGCTGGAAGAAATCCGCTCCCTGACGGACGACAACCCCATGACCGGGGAGCACGGCGTCGGCGTTGTGCTCATCGGCAACAGCGAAGTGTACAGCCGCCTGCAGGGCCGCCAGCAAGCGCAGTTTGCGCAGCTATTCAGCCGCATCCGTATGCAGCGCGAGTACACCACCCGCAAGGTCAAAGAAGATGATGTGCGGAAGCTGTTCCCGGTGCTGGCCGAGCAGAACGCCCGCAAGGAGCTGGACTTTCTGCTGAGCGTCTGTCGCAGTCCGTGGGGCATTCGTGGTGCAATGAACCTGTACACCAACGCGGCCAGCGCCAACGATGTAAGCTATGAAAACCTGTACCGCATGGCCGCCCACATGGGCATCGGTATGCTGGGCGCAGTTTGAGGAGGGGAGTTTTTCAGATGAATTTGAAGTGCGGATATTTTGCCGTGGGCGGCATCATGTGCGGCTCTCTGGTGGGCATCTTCATCGGAGCGCTGGCCGTGAACGCCAGCCTCGGCTACATGATCCTGCTGCTGGGTGCGTGGGGGCTGTGCCTTTACATCACATCGCGCAGCCTTATGGACGATGCCCGCCGCGAGGAGGCGGTGCTGAACCAGCCCGCCGAGGAATTTGACAATCCCGACGAACCGCCATCCCTTTACTGGGAGGGTTATGACCGAGGCTATGAAGACGCCCTTGAAAGTATGGCCTACACCCGCCCGCCGCGCGTGCGGCCCCCGAAAAGCAAGAAAAAAGGTGCTTAGTTTAACAACACCCCTGCGGGCAGACGCCCGCGCCTTAATGCAGCCGCCCGGATGGGCGCGGGTCTCAAGCCCCGGCAAATGCAGAGAGAGGAAGGAGCGTTTTAGTTTAAAAAGAAGATTGGGAAAAGGCAAAGAGTAGACTGCGTGCTCCACTCGGACAAGTCGATTTACTGTGCGATGGGTACAGCGTCACCCTTGTCAATGAGTGCATCAGCATGTTCCGCAATGGAATAGCGGTGTATGTCAATGGCGAAATGCGCGGTTCGTGGTTTGTGCAAGATTGCGAGGAACGTCGGAGGTTTATCCCTCAAAAGGGAACTTCCTTGATGACCCGCAAGCAGATTGCCGCTTATAACAAGATGCCGAAGAAAGACCGAGGACCGCTTAAAAAGTTCCGCGAGGAAACCTTCACGGCTTATCAGTCACACTGGACGAACTGGCAGGCGCTTGTCAAGCATTTTGAAGCCAACAATGCCGACATCCGCCTTGTCACGCCGCAATAAAGCAAAGGAGTACATATCTATGGCAAGAAAGAAAGTAACCAGCGTTCCGGCGCTGGCCGACTGGGGCGCAGTGGACAACGCCCTGCGGGACATCCGGGAATGCCAGCACACGCTGGCGGAAATGGCTGTCCAGCGTGACCGCCAGATCGACAGCATCAAGGCCGACTACGCACAGGGGGCTTTGCCGCTGCAGAACCGGGTCAAGGCGCTGGAAAGCGAGGTCAAGGCATACGTTGATCTGCATCGGGCCGAACTGAACGGTAAGAGCCGCGCTCTGAACTTCGGCACTGTCGGCTACCGTGTCAGCAGCAAGCTAATGCTTGCCAGCAGCCACGTGGCCGAGGCCATCGCCACGCTGAAGGTGCTGGGGCACACCGAGCTCATCAAGACTACCGAAACCCTTGACCGCGAGGCGCTGAAACGCCAGCCCGGTGATATTTTGCAGCAGGTGGGCGCTTACATCCGCACGGTGGATGAGTTTTACTATGATGTGAGCAGCAAGGAGGCCGATGCATGATGACTTCTATCGCAGGCGGACTGAACACGGGCATCTGGCTCTGTGCTGTGGTTCTGGGTGCTACCGGGAGCGCCATCATCGTAACGGTGGCGGCATCGCTGCTGTGCGCAGGCGTGAAGTGCATCGTTAAACATTTTAAGAACGGCGGCTGACGCCGGGAAGGGAGGCTACTTATGGCCGGGAGCGGATGCAACGCTTATCAAATCCGAAAAATTTACGCTATCGGCGGCGCTCTGGGCATGGTGAAGCGGAACGAGGAAGACGACTTGCTGCATGAGTTGGTCGAGGGCATGACCGGGAAAAAGAGCATTAAAGCCTTGACCTACGGCGAAGCCTGCAAGGTCATCGGCGAGTTGGAGGGGCGGCAAGGAACGCCCCCGCCCCGCAAAAGCGGAAAGCCGCTCCGCAAGACCGCACCGGGCCACACCAGCGAGGGGCAGCGGCGCAAGGTCTGGGCGCTCATGTATCGGCTGCAGGATGCCAGCCCCAGCAAGGCCCCGCTCGGTGACAGGCTGTGCGCCATCATCAAGAAGGAACTGGGCATGGATGCCTTCCCGAAAGACCCCTTCGCGTGGATCAGCTACAAGGACGGCAACAAGCTGGTCGAGGTTTTGAAGGGCTACGTCAAGACCGCGCAGAAGAGCCGGGGTGATGCCGATGGATGAGTGGGAAATCCACCCCGACGATCTTTCCCCCGCCCAGCGGGAGGTGGCCGACCTCATCGGCTTTGAGAACTATTTGAAGCTGATCGACGTGTACGCTGCCGAGACGATCTACATACCGAAGCGCGACAGTTTTGAGCGGATCGCCCGCAATCAGCGCATCGTGGAGGAATACGATGGCGACAATCTGAAGGCCCTTGCCAAAAAGTACAATCTTACAACGGTGACGGTGCGGGCCATCGTGGACGAAAAGCACCGGGAAATTCGGGCAAAACCTCTTGATGGGCAAATGAGTTTTTTCCCGCCAGAATGTAAAGTAAAATATTAAAATGCTTAATCTGGCCCACTTTGCGAATCGTGAGTATCATTGGTTATAGAAACCGGTGATACTCACGATTTTTTAGTTTAGGGGTACGGAACATGGAATTTGATGCGGGGACGTGGTGGCTGATCGGAGTCCTGCTGACGTTCTTGATTGGGGCGTTGGGCTGGATGGTAAAACGCAGTCTTGACAAAATCGAGCGGAAACTTGACAGTGCGGCAACTAAGGCCGAACTTGAAAAAGAGGTCGGCGAGTGCAAACAGCAAATTGCGGAAATTCAGCACACCTACACGACCAGAAGCCAGCACCAGCAGGACTGGACTGAATGCCACAACGACATCAAGTCCATCCAGCGAAACTTTCTGACAAAGGAAGACTACTTCCGGGAACAGGCAAAAACTGAAAAGAAACTCGACCAGATATTGAATCTCTTGGTGAAAGGACGGCTCTCCGATGAATGAAAAAGAAATGCTGATGAAGCAGCTGCGTGCCAACGCCTTCCCGCACAATAACGGCAAGGTCATGCAGGCCATCAACATCATTCGGCACAGCTATAACCGCTTGACCGATGTGCAGCAGGCGGCGCAGATTTGGGGCGTCAGCCAAGACGACTTCCTCGACTGCATCAATTATCTAGCGATGGCAAAGTACATCCAGCTGCGCACGATTGCGGACAAAATCCTTGTTCCCGACTTTGCAGACATCGGCTGGGATTTGCTGGAAGCCAAACTTACCGCCGAGGGCATCAGCGTCCTGTGTCACAAAACCAAGGATGAGATGATCGAGGTGTGATATGAGCAGCTGGCCGTTGAATGGCAAAAAGGGCGGCAATCGCAAGCACAGCAAGATCGACACCCTGCCCCCAGAAATGAAGGCCACCGTGGAAGAGATGATTATGGATGGCAGCGCCACCTACTCTGACATCGTAGCTTATCTGGAACAGCAGGGGTACAGTCTTTCCGTTTCCAGCGTCTGCCGCTATGCGCAGGGGTATGTGGAGAATCTGCAAACCTTACAGATCGCACAGGCCAACTTCCGCAATATGCTGGACGAATTGGAGCGGTATCCCGATCTGGACACCACCGAGGCGCTTGTGCGTGTTGCAAGCCAAAACCTTATGACCGCGCTGACCTCTAAAAAGGATGAGGATTGGAGCGCGGTCAGCGTCGATAAACTTATGAATCAGATCAGTGGTCTGACCCGTGCCGTCGCCTACAAGAAGCGCGTTGAACTGCAAAACAAGTCTGACATCGAGGCAGGCACGGGCGATCTGAAAAGCGCCCTGTGGAGCGCTATGGCGAAGGAACGGCCCGATCTGTACAAACAGGTATCGGCCTACCTTGATCGCAAGGCACAGGAGGGCAGCGCATGAGCATGTACGCCCTGCAGGTTATGACCGGGATGGAAGCCGAAATCACGCAGAAGTTGCGCGGCAAGGGCGTGGACGCCAGATGCCCGCAGGAGCGGCGGATGATCCGGCGCGGTGGCAAATGGCAGGAACAGCTTTACACGCTGTTCCCCAGCTATATCTTTGTAAGCACGCCGGATGTGTACCGTGTCTATTATGCGGTGCGCGATGAGGACGGTGTGCTGCACTGGCTGGGAGCCACCAAAGGCACGCCGGAGGCACTGAGCGCCCGCGAGGAAGCCAACATCCTCTGGCTGGCCGGAGATGGCCCACTGCCGCCCAGCGAGGCGGAGGTGCATGCGGACGGCACTCTGGACTTTACCAGCGGGCCGCTGGCGCACTTGAGGGATTTGCTGGAAAAAGTGAACCGCCATGACCGCCGCGCCACGGTGCGCGTGCCTGTCGGCGGCGAGGATAAAACCATAACCCTTAGTTACCGTTTAAACGGCAGACAGGAAACTGCAAGTAATGCTGCGGCTGGTACGCCCCGCAGCGTGAACGCGGCGGACATATTTTAGAGGATTCCGGCTTGCAGTAAGGCGGAAATGGCGAAGCCTGCCCCTAAAATATGCCCTGCAATCCAGCCCTGCGCCATAACACCGTTTAAATGCGCGAGAGCGCCGTTCAAAAACGTTCAAACGCGGCGGGCGGCAAAACTGCCCGCAGAATAAGAGAACCGCGCACAGCGCCATTTTTGGGGCTGTTTTGGGTGTCGAGAAATCGACGCCCTATTTTTATCGAGAAAGGAGCCGCCGATGCGAACAAAAAACGGCAGTGTCCGGGAACTGATTGCAGGAATCCGGCAGGCAGCCGAGCAGGAAGCGTACAATCCCGCCGAGGATTTAAAGGCCCTTCAAACGCAATATAAACGGCTGGGCAGGAAGGACTTCGGCCTTATGCTGGACGCTATGGTCGAGAAATACGCTGTCGGGGAATATGCTTCCATTTATGCCGCGCTGGTCGAAAAAGCCCGCAACGGTGATATTGAAGCAATCAAGATGTACCGCGAGATGCAGTCAAGCGGCGGCAGCGATGAGGTGGTGATCGTGGATGACGTCGAATAAAAAGCGCGTGCGCCTGTCGGACATCATCGGCCCGGCTTTCTATGAGACGCACAAGCTGATCGACATGGGCGTTATCGACGAAGCAGTTGAATCGGGCGGGCGTGCCAGCTTGAAAAGTTCCTACGTTGGCACGGAAGTAGTGCTGCAGCTGGTGAAACACCCGGACTGCCACGCCCTTGTGACCCGACAGGTCGGCGACACGATGCGCGACAGCGTGTATGCGCAAATCCTGTGGGCTATCGACAAGCTGGGGCTTACCACGAAATTCAAATGCACACAAAGCCCCCTACAATGCACCTATCTTCCCACCGGGCAGCGCATTTTGTTCCGTGGGTTGGATGATCCGCAGAAGATCAAATCCATCAAGCTGCCGTTCGGGTATATCGGTATCCTGTGGTTTGAGGAAGCCGACCAAATCAAGGGCGGCGAAGATGCCGTGCGCAATGTGCAGCAGTCTGCGCTGCGCGGCGGTGAGTTTGGCCTTACCTTTATCAGCTTCAACCCTCCGGCTGCCAGCCGCAACTGGGCGAACCGCTACGCCCGCGAGGAACGCAAGGGCAAGCGCATCCATCATTCGACCTACCTGCAAGCCCCTGCTGCATGGCTCGGCCCGAAGTTTCTGGCGCAGGCGGAGTACATCAAGGAAACGCAGCCGACGAAATACCGCCATGAATATCTGGGCGAGGTCGTCGGCAGCGGTACGCAGGTATTTGAAAATCTGCGGCTTGAGCCTATCTCGCAAAAGACTATCCGAAACTTCGACACCATTGAAAACGGTGTTGACTGGGGCTGGTATCCCGACCCGTGGGCGTTCAACCGCTGCCACTATGATGCGGCACGCAAAACGCTGTATATCTTCGACGAACTGACCCGGCTGCGTACCTCCAACGAGGAAACCGCAAAGCTGGTGCAGCAGCGTATTGAATCGTGGGAGAGCGTGACCGCCGATTCCGCAGAGATGAAATCCTGCGCCGACTACCGCGCTTTTGGCATCCTCTGCCGTGAGGCTGTCAAAGGGCCGGGAAGTGTGAACCAGAGCATGAAGTGGCTGCAAGGGCTGGCAGCCATCGTCATCGACCCGCATCGCTGCCCCGACACGGCAAAGGAGTTCAGTGAATATGAGTACGAGGTTGGCCGTGACGGCACAGTGCTGCCAGGGTATGTGGATGCAGACAACCACCACATTGACGCCGTCCGCTATGCTGTCAACCGTATCTGGATGCGCAGAGGTGCATGATGAAGAAATTTCGAAAATGGCTCATTGACCGCTTTTTGCCGCGCTGGGCCTATGAATCGCTGCTGGAGGAACTGGCAGCCGCCAACAAGAAGCAGGAGGAACTGCGGCAGACCGTAGAGCGGCAACAGTGCTATATTTCCGGGCTGGAATATGCACTGCGGCACATGACACCGACTGTCGTGGTGGAAGGCCATGAAAAAGAAACCAAAGAAAAAGCCGGATAAATGCCGGGGCTGCCCGTGGCGGGCGGCGACAGACTATTGCCTGTGGCCGTGCTGCTTTCGGAAAATCACTCTAGGGGGAAAGCATGATGGGCGCTCTGATCCGCGCACTGACAAACAACGCAGTCGAAAACATTGAAGAGGCGCTGGGTATGACGGATGCCACCAGCAGTGCCATGAAGCACGCCATCGCAGAGTGGTATGCTGCATGGTATGGCCGCGCCCCGACCAAAACCGAAGATCCCTGCCAGCGCCTGCCGTATGCCATTGTGAACAAGCTGTGCAAGGCAACCTTCGGCGAGTATGACAGCGGCCTGCAACACACCGACAGTGCTAAGGGAAAATACCTTGACCGTGTACGCAACACCTTTGATGCCTGTAAAACCAGTTTTATGACTCAGGCTATGATTGGCGGCGAGGCGTGGGCAAAGCCTGTACCGATGCCGGATGGACGGCTGACGTGGCAGATCGTGGGACGCGATTCCATCATCATTTTAGGCCGCGATGCAAGCGGCATCCCCTCGGATGTGGCGCTGTGCGAGAAATCCGTATCTGCCGACCATCATTTCTACACGCTGGTCGAGCGGCGCACATCCTTTGCCGGGCGGCTCACGATCCAGTACCGCCTGTACTGCTCCGACAACAAAAGCACACTGGGGCGGCGCGTGCCGCTGGCAAGCCTGCCGCAATATGAGCGGCTGGAAGATGAGTACACCTTTGCCGTGCCCATTGATGGCGTCGGCATGGTGTTCCTGCGGATGCCTATCACAAACTGTGTAGACGGCAGCGCGGACGGTGTTTCCATCTACGAGCCTGCAATGGGGCTTATCCACCGCATCAACGAAAATGAACTGCAATTCAGCCGTGAATTTGAGTTGGGGCGGATGCGCGTTGTGGCAAGCGCCGATATTCTGCGCACCCACAACGGCAAAAAATCACTGACCGATGATGTGTTCGTCGGTCTGGACGGCAACGAGCAGAGCATCGGCATCACACCCTTTGCGCCGACGCTGCGCAATGAAAGCTACGAGGCACGGCGGCAGACCTACTTGAAAGCCATCGAGAATCTGTTGGGCATTAAGCGCGGCATCCTCTCTGACGCCGAGGCCGTGAGCAAAACGGCGACGGAAATCAATTCCAGCGCGGGCGACTACAGTCTGTCTATCATGGATTTTCAGCATCTGTACTACGACGCCCTGCAGGCCGCGCTCCGGCTCGGCGACCAGATCGGGCAGGCATACCGCCTGTGCGATGCGTCGGCGTGGAGCACGGATGAACTTACCGTAACATGGGGCAACGGCGTGCTGTACGATGCCGATCAAGAGTGGACGGAGCGCAAGGAACTTGTGCAGATGGGCCTGCTGAAGCCGGAACTGGCGCTAGCGTGGAAGTTTGACCTGCCCGCCGAGACGGAAGCCGACCTTGCCGAAATCCGCAAAAACTATATGCCGGAGTTGAAAGACCTTGAAGGTTGAGGTGATACCGCATGACCGCTGAGCAGCGTGCGGGCTTGAGTGATGCCGCTCTTGCCATGACGCAGCCCTGCATCGATGAACTTATCAAGGACATCAGCAGGCGCGTGCAGAAGGCCGGGGCTATCACTGACACTGCCGAATACCAGCTTTATCGGGCGCAGGCATTGGGCGAAAGCAAGAAGGCCATTGAGCAGGCCGTCTCGAAGCAGATCGGCATCAGTGAGGAAGTCATCGCCAGCCTGTTTGAATATGTGGCTGACAAGAGCCTGAGCCTTGATGAAAACGGCAGCCTAAAGCGGATGACCGAAGCCTACACCCGCATGACCCAGAGCAAGACCCGCGAACTGCTGCGTGACCTGTGGGCCGATACGCCGGAGGGCAAGGTGCAGCCATTGCAGACAGCCTACGCCCGCGCAATGGATTTTGCTTTCCGGCAGGTTGTCACAGGTACACTGGACTTGAACACGGCCATCCGCCGCGCCGTGACGCCGCTGGCGAAGCGCGGCCTGCGCACCATTGAGCAAAAGAGCGGGCGCAGCGTCGGTATTGAATACGCCTGCAGGCGGTATATCATGGATCAACTCGGCCAGTTGGACGATGAAATCCAGCACGCCGACCATGACGCGCTGGGGTGCGACGGCTGGGAAATCAGTGCCCACGCCGCCTGTGCCCCCGACCATGAGCCGATACAGGGGCGGCAGTACGGCGACGCTGAATTTGAAAAACTGAACAACAGCCTGCAGCGCCGCATCGGGCACCTGAACTGCGGGCACACGGCAAACCCCATCATTTTAGGCGTGAACGCGCCGCAGTACACCGAAGCCCAGCTTCAAAAATTCAAGGATGACAACGAGCGCGGCGTTGTGTACAATGGCTACCGGTACACCTTGTACGAGGCCGGGCAGGAGCAGAGCCGCATCGAAAACGGCATCCGGCTCATCAAGCGCCAGATTCTGGCCGACGAAGAAACCGAAAGCCCCGATCTGCAGAAGCATCAAATCAAGCTGCGGGTCGTGCAGGCCGAGTATGCGAGATTCTGCAAGGCCGTGGGTCTGCCCACCCGTAGCGAACGCCTGCAGGTGGCCGGGTTTGGCCGCAGCCAGTCCAACCGGGCCGTGTGGGCCTACAAAAAGGCTGCGCCGGAGCAACTTCGGGATGTAGAAATCGCAGGGCACAAACTGTACAGCGTCACGGATGAACGCATCCGGGCTGTGCCGAAGCCGTTCTTTCAAGGCGTTTCTAACAAGGTCAACGGTCTGGCGCAGGAATACGCCAGAGGCGTGCTGAAAAAGGTGCAGGGGCTGGAAGTCGGCACAGAGGCTGTCGTGAACTTCACCAAAGACGGTAAATGCACAGGCTACTATGTGGGCGGGCAGAACAGTATGAAGGTCAAGCCCCCGGAGATACAAGTGCCCTACTACTCTTTACATAACCATCCCAGCAATGGTATACTTAGTCCAGAGGATATACAGCAGCTTATCAAGCGTCCTCAAATGCAGGGCATCGGCGCTGTCGGCAATGCCGGAGCGTTGTTCACCTGTGAGAAGGTGTTCGGCTATTCCCAAAAGAATGCCGAGGGCTGGTTTAAGGCTTTAAAAAAGAAATATCCTCTTTATAAAGGTGAATCCGGCAAAATCGAAGATGCGCTTGCGCAGCGTATTGCGTTTGCTGAAGAACTGCGAAGGGATGGTGCTAAGTATGGGCTCGTATTTTCAAGATAACCCTCCGACTCCAGAAGAAATCGCAAAGTGGCGAGCAGACCTTACGCGAGGCTGGCCTTATACTGAGGATGATCCTGAGCCGGATTTTTTCGACTGGACACCTGATCCAGACCGCAGCGCCACTACGGATTCCATCTATCTGCTTAAAGAAACAGGCAACTGGACGGCGGAAGATGAGCGCATCGCCTTTGACCCCAGCAAGCCCCCACCGCGCCCGCTGGCCGAACTGGAAGCGGAGCACGACGCTTTCCTCAAGGAACTGTTCAAAAAAGCCAAGCCCTTTTAAACACTGTATAAACGCCATTTGCACCGCTTTTAAAGCGGTGCTTTTTTCGTGCCCAAAATTATGCAAGAGGTGCTTTATGTTCTGTATTGCCTATGACACGACCTGTTATGCCGACCTGCAGCGTGCGTTTAATTCCTTTGTGCGGCAGCTTTGGGAGTTTTTCGGCCCCGCGCTCCGCGTCAGGAAAAACAAGCGGATTGTCTCACACCCGCAGCCGCACAGGGTTGGCAAGTACCACGCGCCGCATCTGCGGCCTGATCCGCACCCGCATCTGCCGAGGGATCGGCTGCAGGAATATCACTCTGAGCCCGAAACCCCACCCGAAGGAAGCTGCTCCCGCGCCGATGAAGCGCAGGACGATAGCGACACAGACAACACAGACAACACAGACGAAGGAGATCACCTATGCTTGACTGGCTGAAACCCATCCTCGGTGATGGGTACAATGAGGAAATCGACAACAAGATTGCCGCCGAGATCAACAAGGGCTTTGTCACCAAGGTCGACTACGACGCGGCCAAGGACGCCCAGCGTACAGCGGCAGAGGCTTTGGCCGACGCCAACAAGGCGCTGGCCGAGTACAAGGACACCGACATCGACGGCCTGCGCAAGAGCGCCGAAGAATGGCAGGCCAAGGCGGAGCAGGCCGAAAAGGATGCGGACGCCCGCGTTGCGGCGGTACAGTTTGATGCAAAGCTGGATTCCGCTATTGCTGCCGCGCATGGGCGCAGCGGCAAGGCCATCCGTGCCCTGCTCGATCTGGACGCCCTGCGCGGCAGCGAAGACCCCGACAAGGACATTCCCGCCGCACTGGCCGCGCTGCAGAAGGGCAGCGGCTATATGTTCGACACCGAGGAAACTCCGCCGCCCTATGCTACAGGCACGGGTCGCACCGCCATGACCGCCGACAATTCTGACAGTGCCCTGCGCAAAGCGATGGGCCTGCCGATGGAATAAGATAAGGAGCAAAACCTATGAGCAACACTATCGAACTCGCAAAATCTTTTGTCCCCAAGCTGGATGAGTGCTACCGACTGGCCTCGCTTACGAGCGTGCTGGACGGTGCGCCCGAACTCGCCAAGCAGGGCGCGAACGCCAACGAACTCATCATCCCCATGATGAGCATGGACGGTCTGGCCGACTACAGCCGCAACGGCGGTTATGTGCAGGGCGGCGTCACCATGACGAATGAGACGGTCAAGTGCAACTTTGACCGTGGCCGCCGCTTTGATGTGGACGTCATGGACGATCTGGAAACCGCTGGCCTTGCCTTTGGCCGTCTGTCGGCTCAGTTCATCCGTGACAAGGTCGTGCCCGAACTGGACGCCTTCCGCTTTGCGTCCTACTGTGGCATCAGCGGCGTCACGAAGAAGGAAGAGACGCTTGCCAATGGCGTGGCCACCGTTGCGGCGCTGAGTGCTGCCGTGACGGCCATGGACGATGAGGAAGTCACCGCCACCGGGCGCTACCTGTTCATCACGCCGACGCTGCTGCAGGGCATCAACGATATGGACACCACGAAGAGCAAGAAGGTTCTGGAAGGCTTCGAGCAGGTCATCAAGGTTCCCCAGCGCCGCTTCTACACGGCCATCAAGCAGCTTTCCGGCAAGACCGGGGAGGAAGCCGGCGGTTACACGAAGGCAACCGGCGCGGCCAACATCAACTTCGCCATCGTCCAGAAGGATGCGCTCATCCAGTATACGAAGCACGCCGCCCCGAAGATCATCGCCCCGGAGAACAACCCGGACGCGGATGCCTACGTCTTCGGCTATCGCATGGTGGGCATTGCCAAGGCATACAAGAATATGCTGTCTGGCATGTACTTCAGCCACGACAAGGCGTAAGGAGGATTTACTATGGCTATTATCGGATACATCCCGCCCGCCGCTGAGCCGATCCCTGCGGTCAACGCGCAGCCTGTGCCGGACAATGCTCCGCCCGCCGAGGCAGCGGTGGAACTGCCGTTCCCCGAAGTGACGGACACGGCGGCAGAAGAAAAGCCCGCCAAGCGCACAAAGAGGACGGCGGCCAAGGAGTAAACCCATGACGAGTTACGAGTTTTACGTCTGCAAATATGGCGGCAAGGCCATCCAGCCGGACGAGTGGCAGACCGCTTATGCTGACGCCGACGCGCTGATTCGGCGATACGAGCGGCTGTACCGCGTTGAATATCCCACTGACAGCGCCCGCGACACGGCTGTATGCGCCATTGCTGACGCCCAGCGCAAGTTTGCCGATGTACAGAGCGGTGCTGTGGCTGCTCCAGCCAGCGTTACGATTGGCAGCGTAAGCGAAAGCTACGCCGCCAACACGGCAGCAGCCATTGATGCGACACCCAAGGCACAGGCGGCGGAATACTATCGCATTCTGTGCTTGTATGCTGATGTGTACAGGGGGTGCAGCTGATGCGGTATGAGGGAGCACTTCGTTCGCCAATCTATGACCTGTGCCGCCAGACCGTTACCGTGTACCATGCGTGTTATAATCCCTTCCGGGTGACGCGCTGCGTAATTCATGGCGCGTACTTTGAGCGTAAAACCGTGCAGACCGTTGATAAAAGCGGGGGCAAATCCTGTGACGAATTTTTGCTGGTAATTCCCAACAAAAACGCGCGGAGGGCTGCCCCCGCCCTTTTTAACGGCATCCCCGGCGTGTATGTGCTGGAATGCGGGGATCGCATTGTGGAGGGCATTGGGGAAGAAATCACCACCCGCGAACAGTGGGGCGGCTTCGTCCCGGCCAACCGCCCCGGCGTGGTTACTGTGGACTGGGTGCGGGACATGGGGTGCCGCAATGTTCTGTACCATGTGGAGGCAGGCGGTAAGCAATGAGAGTCACGCTGGATTTTCCCGCCGCAGAAGAGATTTTGCAGGAAGTGGGACTGGATGAGCAAGGCGATGCGCAAATGTTCCACACTAAGAATGTGCTGCGGCGCGTCCAGAAGTATATGCCCTACCGTACAGGCGCGACCGTCAAGCTGACCGTCGCCCAGACCGACCCCCGCGTGCCGGAGATCGTAACCGAAGAGCCGCAGGCAGTCTATTTGTATAACGGCGTGAGCCGCAGCGGGAAACCGCTGAACTATACAAGGACAAAGAATCCCCTTGCCGGAGGGCATTGGGATCGTGCGCTTGTGGCTGCCGAGGGTGATGCGCTGGCTGCCGACTTGGAACGCTATATTGGAAAGAGGTCTGGCGAATGAGTGAACTTGAACAGGTCATTGCATGGCTGCGCACCTATGAGGGACATGACATCTTAAAAGATTGGCATGTCGACTACACCGACCAAGTGCCCAGCAGCGGCGCGGTCTTCCCGCAGGGGCTGCAGGAAATTGAACGCCGCACCTATATCACGGGCGCGGTCTGCGTCACAAATCAGAGCAACTTCGGACTGTACTTTACTTTTGCCAAAAGTGCAGGCGATGATGAGGGCGCGAAGATCAACGCAGATTGGGTCAACGACTTCCAGCATTGGGTGCAGGAGCAGAGTGCCCACGGCCTTGCTCCGAACTTTGGCGACGCCGAAGAGCCTGTCATCGCCCGCGCCCAGAACGGTGTGCTGGACGAAGCGGAGGCCGAAGGCACGGCGACTTATATGGTCGTGCTGAGCCTGCGCTACACGAAAACCTATGAATCGGAGGATTTTGCATGAAAATCGAACGCAAATACATGGCGCATTATCTGAATGCAACCTTTGCCGCAGATGATGGCACGGCCAGCTATGTGCGGCTGGGCAAAGATTTGGAGGAATACTCCCCGGAGTTGTCCGCCAACGTCGAAAAGAAAACCAACATTCTCGGCAACGCCACCGTCACCATCGACAGCTACCAGAAGCAGGGCGAGGTCAGCCCCTACTATGCCGAGAAGGGTGACCCGCTGTTTGAAAAATTGCAGACCATCATCGACGGTGATCTGGTGCTGGACGACCTGAAAACCGACATCGTCGAGGTCAAGCTCTGGGGCGAGGCGAGCGCCGGTGCCTACCCCGCCATCAAAGAGGAGTGCTACATCGAAGTGTCCAGCTACGGCGGCGACACCACCGGCTACCAGATTCCCTTCAATGTCCACTACACCGGCGTCAAGACCAAGGGCACGTTTGACGTGAGCAAAAAGACCTTTACCCCTGCGGGCTAAGGCATAACGGAGGCACTGCACTATGAAACTGACACTAGACCGAGGCCTGAAAAGCTACGATATCGAGGATGCTGACGGCACGCCGCTGGGCACCATCTACGTCAACCCCGCTGACCTGGGTATTGCCGCCCGGCTGGACGAGGCCCGCAAGGCCGTGCAGGCCCTGGCGGATGGGCTGGGCGACGATGTGGACGCCGAGAAGATCAGCGACGTTGACCGGCAGATCAAGGAGCAGGTCAACTACATCTTTGGCAGTGACGCATCGGCTGTGTTCTTCAAGGGAACGTCGGCGCTGGCACTCTGTGATGACGGCGCACTGCTGCTGGAAAAGGTGTTCAGCGCCTTTGCACCTATCATCGAGGACGCCGTGGGCGACGCCATGAAGGCCAGCCGGAAGCGGATGGAAAAGTACACCGCCGCCTATGTGGCCCCTGACAAGGGCCTGGCCCCCGGCCAGCAGGCGTGAGTGCGTGGGAATTGCCCACCACCGTCGAGGTGGCCGGGCGCAGCTTTGCAATCCGCTCGGATTTTCGCGCCGTACTGGATGCACTGGCTGCGCTGACTGACCCCGACCTGACACAGCAGGAGCAGTACATTGCCTGCCTGCAAATTCTATATCCTCGCTGGAAAGAACTGCCCGACGCAAACGCTGCGCTTCAGGCGGCTTTTACTTTTATCAACGAGGGAAAAGAGGATGAGCAGCAGGGCTTCCACCCCCGGTTGGTGGATTGGGAGCAGGACGCCGCTCTGATCGCGCCTGCCGTGGACAAGGTGCTGGGGTATAGCTGCCGCCGATGCGGGTATTTGCACTGGTGGGAATTTCTCGGTGCGTTCCACGGCGTCGGTGACGGCCTGTTTGCGCAGGTGGTGAACATCCGCAACAAGCGGGCACGCGGCAAGAAGCTGGAAAAGTCCGAACAGGAATTTGCCCGCGAGAATGCCGCCATTATCAAAATCCATGCGGCAGAAAGTGCCGAAGATAAGGCTGAAAAAGAAAGGCTGTTAGATCTTCTGGGGAGGTGAAGCTATGGCATCCGTTGTTATCAACACGCGCTTTAACAACCGCAAGGCCGAGGCCGACTTGAAAGAACTGCAGGCCAAAGCAAAAGAAACCGCGCGGGAAATCAATGCGGTGGAAAAGGGTCTCGGCTCGGCTACGACCAAACGGAATAAGCTGCGGGACGATCTGGAAGCAGCTCGCCAGAAGGCCAGCGAGACCGCCGCCGCGCTGGAAGAGGTAAACGCCCGGCTGGATGCGGGGCGAAAATCCAAGTTCGGTGTGACCAATACCGCCGATGAAGCGCTGAGCAACAAGCTGGCCGCCCAGCTGAACGCGCAGGATGCCAAAGCCCGCGAGATTGAGGCAGACTACCGCGCCCAAAACAGCACTGTACAGACCTTGCAGCAGCGCCACACCGACCTGACCGCCCAGCTGGAACGCGAGCAGCAGGCCGCGCAGGCGCAGGGCAATAGGGTCGCCAACGCTGACCGCATCCGGGCAGCTGCCGAGGCGGCGGGTGCATTGGCCGAGAAACTGACTCGGGCGGCCCTGACCAGCGGCACGCTGCAAAAAGCGCTGCACACCGTGGGGACTGTTGGGCAGAAGGCGTTTGCCTGGGTGGGCGGCAAGGCGCAGGCGGTCCGGGACCGGATTGCCCAGGCGGCCCAGAGCGCGGCACAGTTCCGCAGCCGGGTCGCACAGCTGGTGTCCGGCGCACTGGTGTTCAATGTGCTGTCGTCCGGCCTGCGCACGCTGACAAGCTGGATGGGGACGGCGCTACTGTCCTCGTCCCAGCTGCGGGCGGCACTGGGCAATTTGCAGGGCGCAGCGTCCACAGCGGCGGCTCCCCTGTTGTCGGTGCTGGTGCCCGCCCTGACAGCGCTTGCCAATGCGGCGGCCATGGTGTTCAGCTACATTGCGCGGCTGGTGGCGTTTTTTACCGGCAAGACCATCAGCGCCAGCGCGAGTGCAGCCAAGGCCATGGGCGGCGTGGGCAAAGCGGCGGGCGGTACGGCGAAAAAGGTCAAGGACGCCAACGGCGAGCTGGCCGCCTTTGATGAGCTGAACGTGCTGAACAAGAAATCCGACGAGGACAACGGCGGTTCCAGCGGGGGCGGCGGCAGTGCGGGCGACATTGTGCCCGACTACGATTTTACCGCGAAAAGCCCCTTTCTGGACAGCATCCTGGACGCGGTGGAGGCGGGCGACTGGTACAAGGTCGGCCAGCTCATCGGCGAGAAGTTGCGGGACAGCCTGAACGCCATCCCCTGGCCGGACATCCAGGATAAGGCCGTGCAGTGGGCCACGAACCTTGCCACGATGCTGAACGGCATTGTGGAGACACCGGGGCTGTGGGAGGCCATCGGCCATACCCTTGCCCAGGGGTTGAACACGGCGCTGCTGTTCTACGACACCTTTATGCAGACGTTCCACTGGGCCAGCCTGGGCGCGGGTCTGGCCGCCGGGCTGACCCAGGCCATTGCGGAGATACAGTGGGACACGCTGGGCCGCGCCCTGACCGATGGGATGCGGGCGGCTATCGTGACGCTGTACAACTTTACGATGACCTTTACCGGCTGGACGGATTTGGGCAACTGCATTGCCGCCTGCCTGAATGCCGCCATCAACAACATCCCCTGGCAGGAGACCGCCGTCGGCATGAGCAAGCTGGTCATCGGCCTGCTGAACACGCTGATTGCCGCCGTGCAGGGCACGGACTGGGCGACCTTTGGGCAGAATGTGGTCGGGATGATCGGCTCGCTTGACTGGGCGGGGCTATTCGCCGCGTTAAGCACGCTGTCTGTGGCGGTGCTGACCGCCATCAACGATATCCTGGGCCAGGTGGATTGGGCCGCCGTAGGCACCACACTGGTGGGCTGCCTGCAAGCCATTGACTGGGCGGGCCTGCTGACCCAGGCAGGCACGTTTATCGCCAACAGCTGGCCGGTGATGCTGGCTGCACTGGCGGCCAGCCTGCTGCCGCAGCTGGGGGCCTTTATCCTCGGGACGGTGCTGCCGTCTCTGGCGGGGCATCTCGTTACGCTGGGCGCAACGCTGCTGGGCCAGGTTGGCACCTGGCTGACCGGGACGCTGCTGCCCGCTATTATGAGCGGGTTGTCGGCCCTGATTACGGCGATTGTGGGGGCTATCGGCCTGTGGCCTGCCGTTCTGTTGGCTGTGCTGGCAGTGTTGGCGGCGGCCATTATCGCGTATCTGGTGACGCACTGGGAAGAGATCAAGCAGAAATTCAGCGAGACCTGCGAGATACTGACCGAGAAGATGCGCAGCGCGGGCGAGAATCTGAAAGCCATCTGGAACGCATTCTGGCTGACGATTAAGCTCATCGGTATGCAGATTTGGGAGAATATTACCACTGCCTGGAGCAATTTTTGGCAGGGGCTGCACCGGTTGCTGAACAGTGCCGGTGCGGCGCTGCAATCGGCCTGGTCGTCCGCCTGGACGGCGCTGGGCAACACGGTAAAGAAAATCTGGGACGGCATTGTCGGGACGATAAAGACCGCGATCAACAGCGTGATTTCTCTCGTCAACGGTATGATCTCGGCTGTGGTTGGCGGCGTGAACGCCGTCATCGGGGTGCTGAACGGATTCTCCTTCGACGTGCCGGAGTTTGCGCAGGGTGCGCTGGGCACGGCGAAAATCGGTTTCAACATCGACCCTATCACTGCGCCGCAGATACCCTACCTGGCACAGGGTGCGGTCATTCCGGCCAACCATGAATTTTTAGCCGTGCTGGGCGACCAGACCAATGGCACAAACGTCGAGGCCCCGCTGGAGACCATCCAGGAAGCGCTGGCGGAGGTGTTGGCCGCCCAGGGCGGACAGGATATCACGATCCGCTTTGCGGGCGACCTGGCGCAGCTGGTGCGGCTGCTGAACCCCTACATCGACAAGGAAAACAACCGTCGCGGAGCGCGGCTGGTGAGCGGAGGTGTGTACTGATGGTCATTGTGGATGGCATTGGCTACGACATTGACGTGCTGCATCTGAAACGCACCGCCGATTTTCTCGACAAATACGCCGAGCGCACGGAATCCGGCGATTTGAAGCGCGAGCTGATCGGCGTGTACTTCAACTACAAGCTGGAGCTGGGGCCGGGCATCAGGCCAGACGAGTATGCCCGGTTCTGGCGCAAGCTGACGGAGCCGGTGGAGTTTCACACCGTCACGGTGCCCGACGAGGCGGGCGACTACACGTTTAAAGCGTATTTCTCCAACGTGGGCGACGAGCTGCTGCGCAAGAAGGGGGCCAAAAACTACTGGAAGGGTCTGACCGTGAACTTTATCGCGAAGGAACCCGCAAGGACGTAAGGAGGCGGACAAATGCGCACCAACACGCGCGTGGAATTTGGCCTGTACGACGTGACGGCCCGAGGTGACAGCAGCCCCACCTGCGACGCAGCGCAGCCGTTTTGCCGTCTGCGCCGTGACCTGCTGGTGGAGGCTGTCCCCAGCCAGGTGAAATACGGCACGCTGGAAAGCCGCCAATGGCTCATGGATGGGAGCTTCTCGTTTTTTCCCGAAGTGCCCGAGGCGTACTTCTGGGGGCTGTGGAGCGCCGTGCAGTCCGGCGAGAGCGGGGCTTTTACCGACCCGCCTGTGCTGGATATCCAGTTCAGCCAGGCGCACAGCAGCAGCGGCCTGACGCTGCACTTTTACGCGCCTACCGGGGACTGGGCCAGCAAGCTGAAAATCCAATGGTACGGCGCAGACGGCGGCCTGCTGGCCTCCGCGCTGTTTACGCCTGACGCCGTAGATTTTTACTGCGCCAAGAAGGTAGACCGCTACCGCCGCATCCGGCTGACGTTCCTGGAAACGAACCGTCCCGGGCGATACCTGAAATTGGCGGGGCTTGACTACGGCGTCTATCTGCACTTTGCAGGGGACGAGATCGTCAAGGCCCATGTGCTGGAAGAGTGCGACCCGCTGAGCGCGGAAATCAGCATCAACACGCTGGGGCTGACGCTCTACAACAAAGAGGGTCGATTCTCCATCCTGAACCCCGAGGGCTACTTTGATGTTTTGCAGCACAAGCAGAAGCTGACCGTCTGGGAGGATGTGCGCCCCGAGGCACGCAGCACCAGCAGCACGAGCTACTGCATGGGCACGTTCTACCTGAGCGACTGGGAAAACAGCGGCGACACGCTGGCGGACTTTACCGCCGTGGACGCCGTGGGCCTGCTGGACGGCGCACCTTACGACGGCGGCGTCTATGACACCACTGCCGGGGCGCTGGCAGCGGACATCCTGGACGGATACAGCTACACCCTGGACGCGGAACTGGCCGCTGAGCGGGTGCAGGGATACCTGGCCGCGGGCACACGGCGGGAGGCTTTGCAGCAGTTGGCCTTTGCCGTGGGCGCGGTGGTGGATTGCAGCCGCAGCGACCTGATACGCATTTCTCCTGTCCCGGCCCGGGCCAGCGGTATGATCGCATATGACCGAAAATTCCAGGACGGCAGCAAGGTCACGCTGAACCCCCTGATAACCGCTGTGGCCGTGACGGCACACCGCTACCAGGCCGAAGAAGCCTCCAGCGAGCTGTACAAGGACACGCTGGAGCCGGGCACCTACCAGGTCACGTTCAGCGCCCCGGCTGTGGCCGACAGCCTGACCGTGACCGGGGCCACCCTGGCCGGGCGCGGCGTGAACCGCTGCACCCTGGCTGTGTCAAAGGCCGGTGAGGTCTGCGTGACCGGGCGAAAGTACGTGGACAGCACCATCATCCTGCGCCGGGCTGCAGCCAACCTGCCGCCCAATGCCCAGGACAACGAACTGACCGTGACGGATGCAACGCTGGTCAGCCCCGACCGGGCCGCCGCGGTGGCAAACCGGGTGCTGGACTACTACGCACAGCGGTACGAGCAGACCTTCCGCATGATCGCAGGGGATGAAAAGCTGGCCGACCGCCTCATCGTGCAGAGCTTCGGCGGCGAGATGGTACGCGGCGTGCTGACCAAGCTGGAATTTGACCTGACCGGCGGCTTTGTGGCAGACGCCAAGGTCGTGGGGCGCAGGCTTTCGGGCACGGCAGCAGCCTACGCCGGGGACGAGATACACGCCGGGGAAAGGAGCCTGATCTAAGTTGTGGCAGATTCCCATTTATGACCGCACGGCGGCCAACGTGGCCGAGGGCGCGGACAAGTGCTACCTGAACGCCGAGACACTGAACCGCATTGAGAGCAACACCGCCTATATGGCATCGCTGCTGGGGGCGAAAGTGGCAACGCGGCACTGGGAGGCGACGGATTTTCTGACCCGCAGCGAGATGAAGCGGATCCTGCAAAACATCCAAGCTGTGCGGGACGCCTACTTTGTGCTGCCGGGCACATCAGACCTGCCCGAGGAACCCACGACGCTGTACACAGGCATCAATGCCATGGAGGAAGTGCTGTGGAGCCTGCACGAGCTGTGGCGACGCAACAGCATACGGCGATATACCGGCGAAATCTGCGCCGGGCAAGCGATAGGAGTGATCTGAATGTTTGAGAAAAAGACCTGGGTAAACCGCCAGAGCGAGCACCCCGCCCGCCGACGCCTGACCCCCACCGGCAACGACAATGAGTACGACGTGGCCCGCGCCGAGGGCGTCATCATGGAGGACGGTGATGCTTTCGACGCCGAGACGATGAACGACCTGGAAAAGCGCGTGTCGGAGGGGTTCTCTACGCTCGACCCTGCTGATTTGGGCGCGGATGTCTGCGTGCAGGTGTACGCCTGCGTCAAGTCTGGCACGGTTTATGAATTGACAGGCTCGGGCGCGGTGGGGCGCTGCAAAATCCCCGCCGCGTGGAACAGCGGCGATACCTGGTCGGTGAATGGCAAGGCCGTCCCTGCATACTGCGGTGCGGACGCCGTGGACAGCGACTGCATTGTAGCAGGGCGCTGGGTGCTGTTTACCTTTGATGGGCAGCGCCTGGATTTTAACGGCGGCGGTGGATTATCCTCCGGCAAGCTGGCACAGGCCACCGCCGCGGAATCCGATGTGCTGTCCGGAAAGAAGTTCTACGCTGGAAACAAGAACCTGAAAACTGGCACGCTGGCGCTGAGTGGCAGCGCAGGAACCGGGGACGTGCTGAAAGGGGCAACCTTCTACAAGGACGACCCGAAGTCAAAGCTCACAGGGGCAATGGCAAACAAAGGTGCGGTGTCCGCGAGCGTAGACCCTGGCGGCAGCTACACCATTCCGGCTGGTTACCACAACGGCAGCGGGAAGGTGACAGGAAACAGAAAGTACACTACGGTACTTTTGGGGCAACATACAGCCTGGTGGACTAGTTTTAGCTATAACGTAAAAAGCCACTATCCTTCACTCTACAACAAATTGACAAGAAACAACTTCATCACCGTGCCTTTTGAGTGGAAAGGAAACTCCGGCGGCGAAGGCGTCGGTGGGTCGGGCGCTGTAAGCGACATTGTATCGTACAACGCCAGCACCGGAGTTCTTACGGTTGCCCAGCCTCAGTACGGTGTGTCCGGTCACTTTTTGGCAGCAGTAAAATACAAGGTCTACATGATTTACTAAAGAGGAAGGAGAAACAGCATGAGATTGGCAAGCATTTTCTACGGCCGCGTGCAGGTCGTGTACAGCTGGGGCCGTTACGGCTGGACGCGGGGCGGTGGCAAGACCTGGCACGGCGGCATCGACCTGGTAGGGCTGGACGACAAGACCATCCGTATGCCCTACTACAAAGGCAAGAAGATCAGCGGCAAGGTCGTCCGGGCGCGGATCGTGCTCGACCGCAGCAACAAGACCTGGGAGTGGGGCTACTACGTTTGTGTCCAGCTGGACGCAGACCAGACGCCCGATGCCGTCAATTTCCTATACTTCTGCCATTGCTCGTCCCTGCTGGTGCAGGCTGGCCAGAAGGTCAGCAGCGGTGACGCGCTGGCGATTATGGGACGCACCGGCAACGCGGCACTCGGGGACTGCCCCTACGACCACTGCCATCTGGAAGTCCGTGCCACGGCGACCGGCAAGGGGCTTGACCCCACGGCCTACGCGGGCTGCGACAATGCCGTGGGCATTTATGGCACGGCGGAGGACGCCGCCCCGACAGAGACCGGGGAAATCGTCATCGACGTGTCCTACCATCAGGACGTCATCGACTGGGCCAAAGTCCCCTACCGCGCCATGGTGCGCATCGGCTACCGCGGCTATGGTGCGGGCATGCTGATGAAGGATGAGCAGTTCGACGCCAACCTGGCCGGGGCCAAGGCCAACAACAAGCTGCTGGGGTTCTACTTCTTCAGCCAGGCCATCACCGAGGATGAGGCCCGCGCCGAGGCGGACTTCTGCGCCAGCCTGGCCCCCACCGGCTATCCCCTGTTCTTCGACAGCGAATGGGGCCACACAACCAAGGCAGGCGCACATGATGGCCGCGCGGACACGCTGACCAAGGCCCAGCGAACGGCCTGCGCCCGAGCGTTCTGCGTGCGTGCGGCGGCGCTGGGCTTCCAGTCGGGCGTCTACACGTTTACCTCGTTTGCCACGGCCAACATCGACTACGAGGGCCTGTGCAAGGACTACATCGGCTGGCTGGCCGACACCCGCACCAACTACGACACGAGCCTGCCGCGATACATCCACCAGTACAGCCAGACCGGCAAGGGCGGCGTGCCGGGCATCGGGCCGGAGACCGACCTCAACCGCATCGTCAAAGCCCTGCCGACGCTGGACAAGCCCGCCAAGCCGACTCATCAGGAGATTTGGCTCGACCACGTTGTACTGCCGAACGCCGCGGCGATGGAGTTCTACACCGTCGCCAAGAAGTATGGCCTGGACAACGATAAGGCGTACCACGCCAAATTTGTGGAGGGCTGACCGTGAAATTGTTTATTTCCCAGCCGATGCGCGGTAAGACCGACGAGGAAATCCTCAAAGAGCGCAAGGTTCTGATTGCCGATGTGTACATGAAAACCCATGAGGAAATCGAGGTCATCGACTCCTTTTTTGAGAGGGCCCCGACTGACGCAACGCCGCTGTGGTATCTGGGCGAAAGCCTCAAGCTGCTGGGCACTGCCGATGTTGCGGTATTCGCCCCCGGCTGGCAGGAGTATCGCGGATGCCGTATCGAACATGATGCGGCAGTAGCCTATGAAATTCCCATCGTGGAGGTGTAAATCCGATGCAGTCGTGGAACATCGTCATCACTTCCCCGTGGTAGGTCGTTACAGCCATTGTCGCCGTAGCTACGGCATTTACAGCCATTGATAAAGCATGGGATACCCTGCTGGCGAAATGGAAAAAGCACAAAGCCCCCGAAGAAGCCCAGAACGCAGAAATCAGCGCCCTTAAAACTCAGATTCAGCAGATTACTCCCCGGCTGGATGCCGTGGAGGGGCAGCTGACCGCGATGGGCAAAACGGTCAATGACCTACACACAGGTAATCTGGCGGTGCTGCATGATCGGATTTATCAGATGTGCCGCCTGTGCATCAAGCGCGGGTACATCACCGAGGATGACCTGAACAATCTGAAATACTTATATGATAGCTCCCACAGTCAGGGTGGCAACGGAACGTGCACGGAACTCTATAAACGGGCCAAGGCGCTGCCAATCCGCATCGAAACCGAGTAAGGAGGATAAATCAAAATGAGCAATGCCGAGTTTATCAATCGGGCCACTGCTGCCGTCGTGGACTACTTCAACCATCATGTTGATGTCACCGACAACTTTGAGCTGACCGCCGATGATACGTTCGTTGTGTGGTCGTGCAAGACCCTGCAAAACCACAAGGCGCTGATTTCTACCACCGTCCCCGACGGGATGTACTACGAGATCACCTACAACGGCGACAAGGGCGAAATGTACCTTGATGCCTACAAAAAGATGCACAATGAGTGCATCAAAATTGAGGATGGCTAAGTCATGGACAACAAAAAAATTACCTCTACCGAGGATACCACCAACACCTCCCCGGTGCAGGATTTTTGGAAAAACCTTGCATCGCTGCTCAAAGTGAAAACCATCATCACGCTGGTTATTATCGTTGTGCTGGCCGCGCTGTCTCTCAACGGAAGCGTCGAGCCGGACAAGTTTCTCACCATCGCAACAATGGTCGTTGCGTTCTATTTTGGAACGCAGAATGAAAAAAAGTCGTAGTTCCACATGAAATCACCTTTTCGCCCCGGAAAGGATGATTTGCATGAATAGTTTTATCGGATGGATTGGCGGCAAGCGTGCCCTGCGCAATGAGATTCTGCAGCGTATGCCTTCGGGCATCGGGCGCTATATTGAGGTGTTCGGCGGCGCAGGCTGGGTGCTGTTTGGGCGAGAGCCGAGCAGCAAGGTTATGGAAGTGTTCAACGACTATGACGCGGAACTTGTCAACATCTACCGCTGCATCAAGTACCACCCGGACGCCCTGCAGCATGAACTCGATCTGCTCCCGGATGCGCGGGAAGTGTTCTTTGACTGTCTGGCACAGGAACAGGTACGCGGACTGACCGATATACAGCGGGCAGTCCGCAGCCTATATCTTATTAAGGCCAGTTTCGGCACAGACCGACACACATTTGCAACTGCACCGAAAGGCGTCTGCAACATTTCTGCATCGTTCCCTGCAGTGCAGGAACGGCTTCGCCGGGTCATAATTGAAAACCTCGACTTCGAGCATCTGATTAAAACCTATGACCGGGAAAACGCGCTGTTTTATTGCGATCCGCCATATTTTGAAACCGAAAAATACTACCGCGCCCGCTTTCAAGAAAGCGACCACAAACGGCTGGCCGACGCGCTTCACAGCATCAAGGGCCGCTTCCTGCTGTCCTACAATGATTGCCCACAGGTGCGGGAGTTGTATGCCGACTGCATTATTGAGCCTGTTTCGCGGCGTAATACGCTGTCTGCGCAAAGTGTGGACGGCTACAAAGAAGTCCTTGTTCGCAACTATGAATTGTAACGGAAAGCGTTATATCTTACCAAAATGAAGACGCCCCACTAAAGATTATTTTAGAATGGTCGCAGGGGCGATAAGGTGATAAAAAATCATCTCTCCCGCTTGTTAGGTGAAAGACGCTGGACACAGGCGCGACTTGCACGAGAAACAGGCATCCGTCCGTCGACCATTTCCGCCTACTATAACGAACTGGCGGAGCGCATCAGTTACGAGCACATGGATCGCATTTGCGAAGCTCTCGACTGTGATGTAAGTGATCTTCTGGAACGAGTGCCTTCTCGGCAGCGCAAAACGGGCAAAGACCTAATCTTAGAACAGCACGGAAACCGAAAAACTAAACAATAAGCGGGAAACGAAAAAGGCGTTTTAGAGGTATTTAAACACTTCTAAAACGCCTTTTTTTGTTTCTCAAATTTGAGCGGAAATCCCGCTATTTCTTTTTCATTTTAAAATCAAAGTCTTTTCAATTTTTTTGCAAAGCAACAGAGGTGGCTGATATGGCAAACGAAGATAAAAAAGATTTTAATACTATGTTACATGACAATAAGGATATGCCAAAGTTTCAAACAATTACGGATTTGAAAAGCATTGAGAAATATGGTGGAGACCGAATGTATTTTGCACCGCCTATCGACTACGACAAAATAATGAAACAAATTCCGTTTGGCAAAGTAATCACAGTTGGAAAAATAAGAGAATATTTTGCCAAAAAGAATGGAGCAGATTTTACAGAACCTATTACTGCAGGAATCTTTGTATCTATCGCAGCATGGGCAAGCTATCAGCGTGAAGAAGAGAACACACCTTATTGGCGAACACTTAAGGCAAATGGTGAGTTAAATGAAAAATATCCTGGTGGCATTGAAGCCCAAAGAGAAATGCTGGAAAGAGAAGGACATACCATTATTCAAAAAGGACGAAAAAATATCAAATACTATGTAAAAGACTACGAGAGTGTTCTTTTTGATTTGAGTTAAAGTCAACACAATTCTCGTTTATCCAATAGAAAAATAAGAATAGATTGGAGAAAGATATGGCTTCAAGTAAAGAATATTTAACCTTTATATTGGAACAGTTATCCGATTTAGAAGGAATTTCATACCGTGCGATGATGGGCGAGTATATCATCTATTATCGTGAGAAAATTGTTGGCGGTATATATGACGATAGGTTGCTTGTAAAACCTGTAAAATCTGCTGTTTCACTTATGCCTAATGCAATTTATGAGTTGCCCTATGATGGAGCAAAAGAGATGTTGTTGGTTGATAATGTTGATAACAAAGATTTCCTGACAAGATTGTTTGTCGCTATGTATGATGAACTTCCTGCACAAAAAAAGAAGAAGTCATAAAATCGGAATTTGAAAGGAGAAAACTCATGTATCCGTTAATATCTGTTTTTATTATAGTAGTTGGTGCGCTACTATTGGTTTTTGCAAATAAAATTATAAAAAATAACAAGGTTAATCGAATTGGCATTAAAGTGGTTGGCGGTATTCTAATTATAGTTGGTTTACTTCTGCTGTATTTTTTATTATCAGGAAAATTGACATTGCCATTATCTAAGTAAGTGAAATTCCAGTTTGTAAGGATAAGCAGATACTTATGGCAAAACTGCGGGCCGGGTATGCCCGGCCCCTACAGGGTGGCGATGCGTAAACCGGATATGGCGTTAAGGTTGGCGGGCCGCCTATATGCGGCCCCTACAAATAGGCGGAAGGTTTACGACAAGGAATGTAGGGGGCGGCGTCCTCGACGCCCCGCGAAGGGGGCAGGATTTTTCCCTGCGGATGAACCGTGAAAGGGATGCGGCGGTAAGTCGCGGGTCCCGCTTCAGCCGCGCATAAACTCCCACATCCCCGCACATACTCTTCCACAAAGGAGGGTATCATCCATGTCTTGTTTCAAAAAGCTTTTACTTTTGCTGGCCATTATCGGCGGCATCAACTGGGGCATCTACGGCATCTGGGGCTTTAACGCCGTGGGGTGGCTGTTGGGCGGCAGCATGAGCTGGCTGTCCCGCACCGTGTTCATCATCGTCGGTGTGTCGGCGGTCTGTCTGATCCCCGGGCTGTTCATGCCCGACCCCAAAACCGCAGAATGATAAAACGGGAGCAGCTTTCCGCCGCTCCCGTTTTACTTATATGATCCGCTGCATATCCAGCTTGCTGCGGCGGGTGTTCATGCCGACGCTCAGCACAATGCCGACGCAGAGATACATCATCACGACGCTGGACCCGCCCGCCGAGAAGAACGGCAGCGTTACGCCGATGACCGGCAGCACCTGCAAATTCATGCCCAGGTTGATGACACACTGCAAAAACAGCGCCGCAAAAATGCCCACGCAGATATTGCACCCCAGCGCGTCAGGGCAGCGCAGACCGGTTTGCAGCGTGCGCAGGCAGAGCGCCAGCAACAGCACCAGCACCACCGCCGCACCGATAAAGCCCAGCACGTTGGCGAGGTACGCAAAGATAAAATCGTTCCAGGCGTTGGGCACAAAGATGTGTTCACCGGAAAACAGCCCCTGCCCGGTCAGCCCGCCGGTCCCGATGGCCATGGCACCCTTGTTCTGCTGGTAGGTGATGTCCGCCAGCGCGGGGTCGTCGGGCGTAAGCACGGCCAGAATGCGCTTGAACTGGTAGCCTTTTAAAATGCCGGGCCGCAGCACCAGCAGCGCCGCGCCGCCCACAACCCCCGCCGCCAAGCCGCCCGCCACCAGCCAGTGGGACAGCCCGCCCGCAAAGAGCATAACGAGACCTATCCCTAAAAACACCAGCGCCGTGCCGTCGTCGCCCTGCACATGAATGGCCGCCGCAGGCAGCCCGATGTGCAGCAGGAGCAGCAACAAATTTTTCGGCTTATTGACCTGACCGCGCACGTTGCTCAAATGCAGCGCCAATGTCAAAATAAAGCTGATTTTTGCCAGCTCGGCGGGTTGGAATGTCATGCCGCCGACGCGGTACCAGCTGTAATTGGAGGTGCCGCCCGCGTCGTACCCGATCGTGACAAGCCCCGTATTGACGTTGTGCAAAAACAGGGTGGGCAGCACCAGCCCCCAGGCCACCACGGCGTGCAGCGGCCAGGCCCGGGCCAGCGCGTGGTAATCCGCAGTGGAGAACACCACCGCCAGCATCAGCCCCAGCAGGCTGGCGATAAGCTGCACCGACGCCTTGTTGTTGGATCCCAGCTGCGTCTGGCCGATGGACACCAGCACCACGACGCTGAGCGCCGAGCACGCCGCGCAGAGCAGCAGATAGAACACATCGACCCGGCGCAGATACCGGCGGATAAGCGGATACATGGGCGGACTCCTTCCCCTGATAGTATTTGTATTATACCGCATTTCGACGGTTTTTGCCAAGTTACAGATTAAATTTTACAAATCGGTTTTTGTGTACTATAATATATACGAGTGCGGCCACTGTTCTATTCGGCCGCAGGCAGGGAGTTTGCCTATGCAGGAATTTACGACCCATTCGCGGGAAGAAACTGTCGCCGCCGGGCGGGATTTTGCCAAGACGCTGCCGTCGGGGGCGCTGATCGCGTTCACCGGGGGCCTGGGCGCGGGCAAGACCGCCTTCTGCCAGGGCCTGGCCGAGGGCTTGGGCTGCACCGACCCGGTATCCAGCCCGACATTTGCCATTGTCAACTACTACCGCGGCCCGCGGCCGTTCGCACATTTTGACTTGTACCGCATCCACACCGAAAACGACCTGGCCGCCGCCGGGTTCTATGACTACCTCGACATGGGAGCCGTGGTCGCCTGCGAGTGGAGCGAGAACTGCGCCGAGCTGCTGGCGCTGGAAAATCCCATCAAAATCCACATTGAGCGTGTGGATGAGACGACGCGGAAGATTACGATACAATAAAGGCTTCCCCCGAGGGGGAAGCTGTCACCGAAGGTGACTGATGAGGGCGGAGTTTGCCTCTGTAACCCATTTACGGACAATCACGGCGCACGCGCCCCTCATCCGCCCTCGGGCGGGGCCTCGGGCACCTTCCCCCGAGGGGGAAGGCTTTATACTCTATTACATTTTTAAACAGGTGATCCTATGAATATCCTAGCTTTGGACACCGCCGGCAAAACGGCGGCTGTGGCGGTGCTGCGGGACGATACCCTGCTGTACGAGGCCCAGTGCAACAACGGCCTGACCCACAGTGAGACACTGCTGCCCATGATCGATACCGCGCTGAAAGCCTGCGGCCTGACCGTGGACGATTTGGACGTGCTGGGTGTGACCAACGGCCCCGGCAGCTTTACCGGGCTGCGCATCGGGCTGGCCGTCGTCAAGGGGCTGGCCCTGCCCAAACAGACCCCCTGCGCGGGCGTCTCCACGATGGCCGCACTGGCCTACGGCCTTTCGGGCGAAGGCACCGTCATCGGCGCACAGGACGCCCGCCGCGGGCAGGTGTATTGGGGCGCGTTTGACCTTGCCAGTCATGACCGCCTGACCCCAGACGCCGCCGAGCCGGTCACAGCGCTGGAAAATTTTGTACAAAGCTGTAAAAAACCTCTGTTTTTTGTTGGCGACGGCGCAACTTTGTGTTACAATACATATAAGAACGTTCCGGGCGTGGCCGCTGTGCCGCAGCCGCTGCAGGTTCTGCGCGGTGCGGGCGTAGCGCTGGCCGCCAAGGCCATGTGGGAAAAGGGCGAATGTGTGCCCCCCGCCGCCCTGCTGCCGGATTACCACCGGCTGAGCCAGGCCGAACGGGAGCGCGCGGAACGGGAAAAAACAAAAGGGGCATCAGAATGAAATTTGACAAACCGATCGCACTGGCTGCCGACCACGGCGGCTATGAGCTGAAAGAGGCCATCAAGGCACACCTGAACGAGCTGGGCATTGCCTACACCGACTTTGGCACCGACTCCACCGCCAGCGTGGACTACCCCGACTATGCCGCCAAGGGCTGCAAGGCCGTACAGGACGGCAGCTGTGCGCTTGTCATCCTGTGCTGCGGCACCGGCGTGGGTATGTCGATGTGCGCCAACAAGATGCAGGGCATCCGTGCCTGCTGCTGCAGCGACACCTTCAGCGCGGAGTTCACCCGCCGCCACAACAACGCCAACGCCCTGTGCCTGGGCGGCCGCGTGGTGGGTGCGGGACTGGCCTGCCAGATCGTGGACGCTTTCCTGAACGCTGCGTTCGAAGGCGGCCGCCACCAGCAGCGCATCGACAAGATGATGGCACTGGAAAATCACTAAGTTTCGTTGCCTGCACGGCAGGCTGAATATTTTTGAATTGCAAGGAGATCATACCATGAGCGTTGTTGAAATTGTTGACCATCCCCTGATCCAGCACAAAATCAGCCTGCTGCGCGACCGCAACACCGGCACCAAGGAGTTCCGTGACCTGGTAAGCGAGATCGCGATGCTGCTCTGCTATGAGGCCACCCGCGACCTGCCCACCGAGGAAGTCGAGGTCGAGACCCCCGTTGCCCTGGCCCGCACCAAGGTCCTGGCCGGCCGTAAGCTGGCCCTGGTGCCCATCCTGCGCGCAGGCCTGGGCATGGTGGACGGTATGCTGAACCTGATCCCCGCCGCCAAGGTCGGCCACATCGGCATGTACCGCAACGAGGAGACGCTGGAGCCGGTCGAGTACTACTGCAAGCTGCCCAACGACATCAACGAGCGCGAGGTCTTTGTTCTGGACCCGATGCTGGCCACCGGCGGCAGCGCCTGTGACGCCATCGGCCAGATCAAAAAGCGCGGTGCCAAGCACATTAAGTTCATCGGCCTGGTGGCCGCGCCTCAGGGCCTGAAGGCCCTGCATGAGGCCCACCCCGATGTGGACATCTATGTCGGCGCCCTGGACGAGAAGCTGAACGACAACGGCTACATTGTCCCCGGCCTGGGCGACGCTGGCGACCGTATTTTCGGCACGAAGTAAAATTGTACAATAACAGGGTCGTGAACCGCAGCGGTTCACGGCCCTGTTATTTTTTGTCTGCTGCTTTATCTGCCGACCGCCGTGTCAGCCGCCAAGATCGCATCGTTCTGCTCTTTGTACTTGGCGGCGGTCTCGTCGTCCAGCACATAGACGTTCACCGGGATGACCGCACTCATCACGGACTCGTCATAGGTCTCGTAGTACAGATCGATGAAGGCTGAGCCTGCCATCATGGCCGTGCCGGTGTCGGCGGCGTAGGCATAGCCGTAGACGAACTTGCCGTCGGCGCTGGTAATGTACATCAGCGAGCCGTAAGGGATGATGTTGGGATTGATGGCCACCGTACCGTAGGTCAGGCGGCGGCCGCTGGCACCTTTGGCCGTTTCCGATGCCGAGTAGCCGGTGGAACGCTGGTCCGTGTAGACCTCGGCCACGCCCTCAGCGGGGACGCCGTCCACGATCTCCGGCCCAACGAACTGCGACACAGGCGCGCCCTCGCCGTAGACCTTCTCCATGGTGGGCACCATACCAGCCTGGGTCACACGGTCGATTTCATCGGTGGCTGTCCACTGGCCGTCGATCCAGGTCTCGCGGTAGGTCACGGTGTCCAGGCCATCCACACCCTCCTGCAGGGTCATCGTCTTGTCCTGCTTGCGATAGAACAGGCTGGTGGGGATATCCTCCACCGCAGCGGGGATGACCTCGTCCTGGGTGTACTCCACATAGCTGACCCGCTGCAGTGTGATACTGCCGCCCTCGGGGATGATCTCGTCGGGGCCGCTGCTCAGGATATCGTCCTCGGTCCAGGCCAGCCCGGCCTGGGCCAGCAATTCCGCCGTCGTTGCCCCGGTGGTGATGATCTCCTGCGTGGTGCCGTCCGCCGTGATGGGCACGGTGTAAGCGCGCAGAACATCGAGCTGTTCACCGTCGTCGGTGTGCGTCCAGACGGCGCGGTCATGCTCCCGCAGCTGCGGGGTGTCGGCCTGCTCCAGCACGGTGTCCAGGTCGGTGGATGCCGTCAGGATGCGCACGCTGCCGCCGTGGGTGTCGTTGACGGTGGTAAAGTGCAGCGCCGTGCCGGTAAACGCGATGGCCGCCGCCAATGCGGCGCCCCCGCCCGCCAGTGCGCCCCACTTGGGCAGCACCCGCGCCGCCCAGCGGCGGATATGCTCTTTCGTTTTTACGGATAAGGCCATGGGTTCTCCTTTTTGCTATAGAAAAGGCGCCGGCCCACAAGGACCAGCGCCAGTTTTGCTGTGGGATAAGGCTTTCGCTGCGCAGCGGGTAATCAGCGCTTGCTGAACTGCGGTGCGCGACGAGCGGCTTTGAGGCCGTACTTCTTACGTTCCTTCATACGAGGATCGCGGGTCAGGAAGCCAGCCTTCTTCAGGGTAGCGCGCAGCTCGGGGTTGAACTGCAGCAGGGCGCGGGACAGGCCGTGGCGGATAGCGCCAGCCTGACCGGCGCAGCCACCGCCGACGACGTTGACGACGACGTCGAACTTGCCCTCGTTCTCAGTCAGAACCAGGGGGCTGTTGGCCAGCAGCTTCAGGGTCTCCAGACCAAAGTAGTCGTTGATGTCACGGCCATTGATGGTCATTTTGCCGGTGCCGTTGTAAACGCGAACGCGGGCAACGGAATGCTTACGACGGCCAGTGCCGTAGAAATAAGGTTTGGTTTCGTACATCTTCTATTGCCTCCTCACTCAAATCTCAACAGCTTCGGGCTTCTGAGCAGCATGGGCATGGTCAGCAGCCTTGTAGCAGTGCAGGCGGGTCATAGCCTTGGCGCCGATGGTGTTAGAGGGGATCATGCCCTTGACAGCGTAGGTCATGGCCTTGTCGCTGTTCTCAGCCATCAGGGTCTTGTACTGGGTCTCCTTCAGGCCGCCGATCCAGCCGGAATGAGTGCGATGGAACTTCTTCTCCAGCTTCTTGCCGGTCAGGACAGCCTCATCGCAGTTGATGATGATGACGTGGTCACCGCAGTCAACGTTGGGGGTGAAAGTGGTCTTGTTCTTGCCGCGCAGGATGACAGCAGCCTTGGCAGCAACGCGGCCGAGGGGCTTGCCGGCGGCGTCGATCACATACCACTTGCGGTCAGCCATTTCAGCGGGCTTAGCGAGAGTCGTGCTCATAGTAGGAACCTCCATTGAGAAATTAACACGTCCGTCTTATAACGGTATTTAACAGCGCCGCACAGGGCGCTTTTTCGCGCAAGTGTGATTATAGCAGAAAGCGGGGCCATAGTCAACGGTTTTTAGCAAGAATTTTAATTTATTCCGTGCTTGCTCTCAAATGCTTTCAAATACTCTCGTTTTCTCTTGTTTTCAAAGTTCCTATTTTCAGAAAATTTTACGCAGCGGTGTGATGCGCTCCTTGCCTTCCCCCGCGGGGGGAAGGTGGCCCCGCAGGGCCGGATGAGGGGTGGGTGGCCGGGTGTTGCCCACAAACGGGAAATCACGAAAGCTCTGCCCTCATCAGTCCGCTTCGCGGACAGCTTCAGTCTCCGTGCCAAGTGCCGCCTACGGCGGTTGCACTCCGACACGCGCCTGCGGGCGCAGCCCCGCGGGGGAAGCCTTTCACACAAAAACCGCCCTGCGGCATACACCACAGGGCGGTCGGTTTGATTTTACTGCTTGAGCGCGCTGACAACGCGGTTCAGGTCATGCTCATCCTCGCAGACGATCTTGACGGGATGGCTGTAATCCAGGCTCATCATGCCCAGGATGCTCTTTGCATCGGCAATGCTGCCCTTCATGTCATGCACGCCGACATCGTTATAACACTTGGCGGCAGCAGACACGATTCCCTTGACCTCAGTAAAATTGGAAACCTTGACTTGTTTCACCATAATAAAGAACCTCCGATTTTTCCCACGCATTCTGCCGCGTCTTCAGCACCGGTATCCAGGATGGAACCGGGCGCACGGCCTGCGGCAGGGAGGTGAGCCACCATGCTCTATCTGCTCCCTACGTTGTGCATTATAGCACAATTATGTGCCTTGTGTTTGTTCATAATGCACAAAGGTGATTTTTTCCATTTCCTGCACAAAAGAGAAAATCCTTCATTTTTGGCTTTTGGTAAGAATGACAGCTTTTGGGCTGTGCCCTGTGCATTTGTTCACAACTATTGCGTTTTTGCAAGCGAATTTTTACGTTTTCTGAACGTTTTTGTTGATTTCTGCTTTAGTTGTACAACATTCCTTGTTAAAAATCAAACACCATGTAAATTCGCGTGCAACATTTGTATATGTTCCTGTCGCTTTTGTATCAGTTTTGCTGGGGTACGCCCTTCATTGTCAGGGCAATGCGCTTTTTGCCGGTATCGACACTGAGCACCTTGACCCGCACGATATCGCCGACCTTCAGCACTTCCCGCGGGTGCTTGATGAATTTATCGCTGATCTGGGAAACATGGACCAGCCCGTCCTGGTGGACACCCAGGTCTACGAATGCGCCGAAATCAATGACGTTGCGCACGGTGCCGGTCAGTTCCATGCCGGGTTTGAGGTCGTCCAGCCCCATGACGTCACTGCGCAGCAGCGGCTTGGGCAGGCTGTCGCGCACGTCGCGGCCCGGCTTACACAGCTCGGCAACGATATCGTTCAACGTCGGCTCACCCACTCCCAGCGTCTCACACAGGGTCTTGGCCCCCTTGACCTTGACAACGCCGGGCAGGCCCGCCAGCTTGTCGGTGCCGATTTCTGCGGCGGTGTAGCCGCAGGCATCCAGCAGGGCCTTGGCGGCGGCGTAGCTCTCGGGGTGGACGGCGGTCGCGTCCAGGCGGTTCTTCGCCTCGGGCAGCCGCAAGAAGCCCGCGCACTGCTCATACGCCTTGGGGCCGAGGCCCTTGACCTTTTTCAGCTGCGCACGGGAGGTGAACGCGCCCTCCTCCTCGCGCCAGGCAACGATATTCTTGGCCGTGGCCGCGCTGACGCCCGCCACGCGGCGCAGCAGCGGCGCGGAGGCAGTGTTCAGGTCGACGCCGACACTGTTCACGCAGTCCTCGACCACGCCGTCCAGCGTCTCGTTCAGCCGCTTCTGGGGCATATCGTGCTGGTACTGGCCCACGCCGACGGCCTTGGGGTCGATTTTGACCAACTCGGCCAGCGGATCCTGCAAGCGGCGGGCAATGGACACAGCGCTGCGCAGGTTGACGTCATACTGGGGGAATTCCTCGGCGGCCAGTTTGCTGGCGGAGTAGACCGACGCGCCGGCCTCGCTGACGACCATATACTGCAAATGCAGGTTCTTTTCGTCGGCCAGCTCGCGGATGACCTGGGCAGCGAATTCCTCTGTCTCGTGGCCGGCCGTGCCGTTGCCGATGGCCATGACCTCGACGCCGTTCTTCAAAACCATCGCTTTGATAATTTTTTTTGCCTGATCCACGCGCTTGAACTCGGGCACCGGGTAGACGACGTTCGTGTCCAGCACCTTGCCGGTGGGGTCCACGACGGCGACCTTGCAGCCCATGCGGTAGCCGGGGTCCAGGCCCATAACCGTCTTGCCGCGGATGGGCGGCTGTAAAAGCAGCTGGCGCAGGTTATCGCCAAAGACCTTGATAGCACCCTCGGCAGCGGCATCGGACAGCTCGCTTCGCAGTTCGTTCTCCAGGCTGGGGTGGATGAGGCGGCTGTATGCGTCGCGGGCGGCAGCGTCCACGAGCTCCGCGCTCTTGCCTCCGGTCTTTTTGCGGGCGTACATCCAGCTGACGATACCTGCCGCACGGTCGGCATCGACCTGAATGCCAACCTTCAAAAAGCCCTCGCGCTCGCCGCGGTCCAGTGCCAGCACACGGTGGCCGGGTATCTTGTTCAGCGGCTCTGCGAAGTCGTAATACTGGGCGTAGACGCTGTCCTCGTCCTTGGCCTTGGCGCTGGCGATGCGGCCGAACGCACGGTAGTAGCGGCGCAGTTCGGCGCGGCAGGCGGCATCATCGGAGACAGCCTCGGCGATGATATCCTGCGCCCCGGCCAACGCGGCGGCTGCGTCGGGGACCTCGTCGTTGAGGTACGCAGCGGCGGCTTTCTCGGGGTCAAACGCAGCGTCCTGTTTCAGAATCGCATCGGCCAACGGCTGCAAGCCCCGGGCCTTGGCGATGCTGGCGCGGGTCTTGCGCTTGGGCTTATAGGGGCGGTAGATGTCCTCGACTTCGGCGAGGGTTTTCGCCTTGGACAGTGCGGCGGTCAGCTCGGGCGTCATCGCGCCCTGCTCGGTGATGGAGGACGTGACCTCATCCTTGCGCTTATCGAGGCCGCGGAGGTATTCGAGGCGGTCTCCAAGGTCACGCAGGACCTGGTCATCCATCGAGCCCGTGGCTTCCTTACGATAGCGGGCGATAAACGGGATCGTATTGCCCTGGTCGATCAGTTCAATCGCGCCCTGCACGTTTTTGACGTTTAAGTTCAGCTCCTGTGCGAGCTGTTCAGCATGGTTTGGCATAGTTTTTCCTTTCTTAACGCCGCCGAGGCTTCCGACGGGCCTTGCGTGGCCGCCTATCAACGGGCATCCACCCACTAACTCCCGCGGCGGCCTGGGGGCAGGCCGCCCTACGTACCCCTTTTAAATTGATTCGTAGGGAGGGGTCTTGACCCCTCCGCGGGGCGTCGGGGACGCCGCCCCCTACAAATGTTACCGCTTACTTCCCGGCTGGCTTTTTCGTTTTATTATGATCCCCAGCAAATACACCCCATACACCGCAATCGCCGCTGCGCTCACGCAGGCGGACACCTTCAATCCGGGCGTATGGTAGGTAAATTCTATCTCGTTCTCCCCCGCGGGCACGTACACGGCCATCAGGCCGTCGTCCACCTTCTCAATCGCGGCGGGCTCACCGTTGACCGTGGCACTGAACCCGTCGTCATAGGGCACGCTGAAAAACACCAGCTCGTCCGCGTCATAGGCGGTCTTTGCGGTAAAGCCGGTGTCCGTCGCGGTAAACGCTGCTACACCGGCGGCACGGCGGGCGGCGCAGTCGGCAGCGTAGGCGTCCTCGCTGCGGTTGGTCAGCTCCTCGTCGGGCAAGGGTTCCAGCAGGCTGCCAAAGGCGGAGATCTGGTCGTCGTCCAGCAAAATCGCGCGGCACAAAATCTGGGCGCGTTCTTCCTCGCTTACCCGCTCCAGCTGGTCCGCTGTCACGTAGCAGTCGTAGGTAAAGCCCATCGGCACCCAGTTTTCGTTCTCGTAGAGGGCGTAGGCGTCGGTCTCGCCGGTGCGCTGCCAGCCGGGCAGATCCTTGTCGGTCCACTCGGTCTCCTTGTCCTTGGCGACCAGCGTGTACCGCACGCTCAACAGGCCGCGCAGGGCGTAGTTCTCGGCGTCGGGCTTGGAGTTCACGTCCCGCTTGACGCCGACCTCGGGGTAAAACGCCATGATGCTCGGCGCAACCGTCGAGTTGAAAAATTGCAGGCAGCTCCTGTTGAACCACAGACCCAGATTGTTGTGCGCACCGTAGGCGTCAATGCGGTAAAACGCATCGTCCGGCAGCGCGGCGGCGACGCCCTCGACAGAATCATAGGTTTCGGCAATCAGATTGCTGTCCACGTCCCACTGGGCGTACTTCGTCAGAGACAGATGCAAACTGCCGTACAACAGGCTGAATCCCAGCACGGCGGCGGTCAGAATCGCGCCCCACCGCCGCTTACGGCGGCAAAAATGCCACAGCAGCGCAAAAATCACGATACCCAGCATCGTCATGCCGAAGATAGCCCAGAACCGCGCGGGCTCGTCCAGCACGCCAAAGACCGTGTTGCCGTCGTCGTCCTTGCCCGGCACAACGGCAAACACCACCGCCGTCAGCGTCAGGAAGGTCGTCAGCCGCAGCGCCCGCGGCAGACGCTGCTCGGCCAGCGCCGGGCGGGAGAGCAGATAGCACGTTGCACCGCACAAAACCAGAATCGGCATATAGTACCACCGCGCGTAGTAGCTCGAGTTGAGCGCATAGAACGCGCTGTTCAGCACCGGCACAAACGCACAGGCGACGCAGACCTTTAAAATGTAGGTGAACGGGTGGCGCTCCCTTGCGCGGCAGAACGCCAGCCCGCCCGCAACGCCGACCAGCGGCAGATAGGCCGTCAGGCTCGTGTGCTTGAGGATGCCCTCCTGAAACAGGTCCTTGAAATAGGGCGCGTCGGGCATGAGCAGGGTGCTGTAAAAAATCGCGCCGTACTGCTGGGATTTGCCGTAGAACAGATACCCGTACCCGCTGAACGGGTCGATGGTACGCGGATTTTGCAGCAGCGACAGCCCCGCCGGGAGCAGCAGCACGCAGCCGCAGGCACAGCCCAGAGCTGTCTCCCACGCCAGGCGCACGAACTTGCGCAGGCCCAGCTCATACCGCCGCCCGGCGGCCATGCAGAAGAAATAGATGATGAGAAAGACCGCCTGCCCGGCGAAGAAGAAGTAGTTATCGACAAGGTTCAGCGCGACCCAGAACGGGAACGCGCCCTTTTTATCGTCGATGACCGCGTCGTCCAGCGCGGCCAGCATGTACGGAAACAGCGCCACAACGTCCAGAAAGTGGTTGAAAAAGATGTTGTAGATGCTGAACCCGGAAAACGCATACAGGCAGCCCGCCAGCATGCTCCAGGTCTCGTCCCGCACCCAGCGGCGCGCCCAGAGATACCCGCCGCCGCCCGCAACGGCCATTTTCAGGCAGAGCAGCGGCACCATGGCCCACGGCATGAGCCGCGCGGGCACGACCATGGACAGCCAGAAGAACGGACTGCCCAGCAGGTAGAACGAGTAGGAATTGACAAACCCGCTGCCCAGGTCGGTGGCCCAGCTGAACGACCCGCCGTTTTTGACAAAGGCGTTGGCGTACTGGTAAAAGTTGATCTGCTGGTCGTTGAAGTCCCCCGCGTAGTGGAAGT
>ENA-ORCP01000006-ORCP01000006.1-human-gut-metagenome-genome-assembly--contig:-NODE-6-length-126228-cov-7.548914_pt1 | contig 126228 bp, 121 predicted proteins | sample MGYA00242990_ERZ507991 | MGnify/ENA primary metagenome ERZ507991 (study PRJEB26167, sample SAMN06115496) | human gut metagenome | host: Homo sapiens | place: China:Henan | collected 2015-05-07... | reverse complement strand
GATCAGGGCTGGCAGTACCAACATAAACAGTATCAACGGATGCTCCGAGAGAAAGGCATCCGGCAGAGCATGAGCCGGAAAGGGAACTGTCTGGACAATGCTGTGATAGAAAATTTCTTTGGGCTGCTCAAGAGCGAACTACTGTACTTGCAGGAATTTCAGTCCATGGAACACTTCAAGCAGGAACTCGTTGCATATCTGGATTACTACAACAACCGCAGGATCAAGGCAAAACTGAAGGGCTTGCCGCCTGCAATTCACAGACAACAAGCCCTTTCGGCTGCTTGAACAATTTTTACTTCAAAATATTGTCTAACTTTTCGGGGTCACTTCAGCCTTTGCTTCCATGGGGCGCTTTTCACTTTGCCTCAGCCAGAGCCTGCTTCAGAGCAACGGACAGCTGATCGGGGCAGGAGGTGCTCTTCATGCCGCACTGGATTCCGGCCACCCGGTCGATGACGTCCTCGGCCTTCATGCCTTCAACCAGAGCGCCGATGCCCTTCAGGTTGCCGTTGCAGCCGCCGACGAACTGCACGTTGTGGACCTTGCCGTCCTCCAGGTCGAAGAGAATCGTCCGGGAGCAGGTGCCTTTGGTGGTATACTCGTAATGCATTGCGTATTTTCCTTTCTTTGTTGCGCTTTATTTGGTTAAATCCACGATCTTAGCATCGATCATGGCGGCAATGGGTTCCGGAGGAACGATCATCTGGTGGCCCCGTTCTCCTGCGGAGAGCGCGATCTCATCACACAGCAGGCACAGCTCGTCCAGAAAAGTCGGGTATTTTTTCTTCATCCCCACCGGGCTGCAGCCGCCCCGGATGTAGCCCGTAAGGCCCAGAAGCTCTTTTACATGGATCAGTTCCATATTTTTGTCCCCCGCAGCCTTGGCGGCCTTTTTCAGGTCCAGCTCGCAGCACACGGGAATACAGAAAACATTGATGCCGGTCCGTTCCCCCCGGGCGACCAGGGTCTTGAAGACCTGCTCCTCTGGCAGCCCCAGGACCTGGGCTGCATGATTGCCGCTTAGATCCTCCTCGGAATATTCGTAGAATTTTTCCAAATAAGGAATTCCCGCCTTTTCTACCAGGCGGATGGCATTTGTTTTTGCTGACATAGAATCACCGCAACCCATTATATCCGCATTTTAAAACTTTTGCAATAGGGAATTGATTGTTTTCTTTTGGTTATCCTATGAAAAAAGGAGGCAATGAAATGGAAACGGAGAAAAACGCGGACCTGAAAAAAGAGGAGCGCAGTCAAATCGTTGACCTGGGCTCCGACATGACCCGCTCGGAAAAAGGAAATATTTACACGCTTACCATCATCGGCCAGATCGAGGGCCACCAGGTAGCGCCGGAAACGGTGAAAACCACCAAATATGAGCATGTCTTGCCCCTGCTTGCCGGAATCGAGGAGAGCGACGATGTGGATGGGCTGCTGCTTTTGCTCAATACGGTGGGCGGCGACATTGAAGCAGGGCTTGCCATTGCGGAGATGATCGCCGGGATGAAGAAACCCACGGTCTCTCTGGTTCTGGGGGGCGGCCATTCCATCGGCATTCCGCTGGCCGTGTGCACCAAGCGCTCCTTTATCACGCCCACTGCCAGCATGACGGTGCACCCGGTCCGCATGACAGGCCTGGTGGTGGGTGCGCCCCAGACCTTCCGCTATTTCCAGCGGATTCAGGAGCAGATCGCCGAGTTCGTCACCGCCAACTCCCGCATCTCGAAAAAGGACTTTGAGAAGTTCATGATGGCGACGGGGGAGATGGCAACGGACGTCGGAACCATCCTCTATGGCAGGGAGGCAGTGGCCTCGGGGCTCATCGACCGGCTGGGCGGTCTAAACGATGCCCTTTCCTGCCTGCATCGGATGATTGAAAAGCGGAAAGCCGAGAAAAAGGCGTAAGCCAAACGGGCTGTCAGTTGATTTTCCTGACGGCCCGTTTCTCTTTCCCGGGAAAACAAGAAAAAAACATTGTATTTTTCTGGATTTGTGATACAATAAACAAAACTATGCAGTGCGCATTGCAGTGCAGTGATTTAGGAGGGTTTCAATTATGGCTGAATATAAGCAGTACATTTCCCAGGCAGAAGAAAACGGGAATGTTTTGATTTCAGAAGATGTGGTTGCCGCCATTGCAGAGCATGCGGTTTCCGAGGTGGAAGGTGCCGCCGGGATCTATGCCAAGCCCGGCAACGAGGTAGCAGACCTCATCGGCAAGAACTGGGGCCGGGGCCTGAAGATCCAGATCGCAGAGAACAATTCCGTCGCCATCGACATGGATATTCTCATTCACTATGGCTACAGCGTGGTAGACGTTGCGGATGCCGTCCAGACCGCCGTTGCTTCCGCCGTGGAGTCCATGACCGGCGTGAAGGTGACCGCCGTGAATATCAACGTCAGCGGTATTTCCCGAAAGTAAGAGAAGCAAGAGGTAGATTATGACAAGATCCGATGCCAGAGAACTGGCCGTCCATTTGATTTACGCCCGGGAGTTCACCGGCGAGGAGCCGGAAGAGGTTGTCGCCACCCGGCTGAATAAGGAATACTATCCCTCTCTTTCCCAGGAGAACGCCATTTACACGGACCGGCCCAGCAATTCTCAGCTGCGGTATATCGACTCTGTGGTCTCCGGCGTTGCCAACCGCAGCGAAGAGCTGAACGATGTCATCAAGCGATTCTCCATCGGCTGGGACATCAGCCGAATCTCCCGGCTGACCCGCTGCGTCATGGAGCTGGCGATTTATGAGATCCTGTACGTAGACGATGTGCCCACCGGCGTTGCCATTAACGAAGCGGTCCGCCTGGCCAAGCTCTATGACGGCGACGATACCGGCGCATTCACCAATGGCATTCTGGGCGCTTTTGCCAGAAGCCTGACGGAAAACAAAGAGGAAAACTGACATGGCTGTGATTGGAATCGACACCAGCAATTACACCACCTCCATCGCCTTCCTGGATGGAGAGCAGGGGGAGAATTGCGGAAAGCTGCTGCCCGTAAAGCAGGGGGAGCTGGGTCTGCGCCAATCCGATGCCGTTTTCGCACATATCAAAGGCCTGCCGGAGCTCTCCGGCAGGCTGTTTTCCCATATAGAGGGGAAGACGGTAACGGCCGTAGGTGTCAGTACCCGTCCAAGAGTGGTAGAGGGCAGCTATATGCCCTGCTTCCTGGTGGGCTATTCCCACGCAAAGCTTCTGAGCGATGCCTTCCATGTGCCGCTGGTGGAGGTTTCCCACCAGCAGGGGCACATTGCTGCGGCGCTGTGGAGCGCAGGCAGGCTGGAAATGATGGATGCGCCCTTCCTGTCCTGGCACCTGTCCGGGGGGACCACCGAGCTTCTGCTGGTGGAACCGGAGGGAAAAAATGTGCGCTGCACCAAAATCGGCGGCACAACGGATATCTCCGCCGGTCAGCTTATCGACCGGACGGGGCAGTTGCTGGGGCTGCCATTCCCTTCGGGAAAGCATCTGGATGCACTGAGCCGGGAGGCGGGAAAGAAGGACAGCTTCCGGGTCAAGTGCGCGGACTGCTATTTCTCCCTGTCCGGCATTCAGAACAAGGTCACTCAGTATTTTGAGCAGGGGAATCCCCCGGCAGATACGGCAGCTTATGCGCTGCGCTGCGTTTCCGGCGCCGTGTACAAGGCTACCGAGCAGGCGCTGGAGCGGTTCCCGGGGCTGGAGGTCCTGTTCTCCGGCGGCGTGGCCTCCAATTCCATGCTGCGGGAGCGCCTGGCCCCTCTGAGTCCCATTTTCGCCCAGCCCCAGTATTCCACGGACAATGCCATGGGTGTTGCGGTGCTGGCCCAGAGACTGACGGAGGTGTGATATGCCCCAGATACTCTCAATTACCCAAATTAACGAATATATTCAGGGAAAAATGAACGCTGACCCGCTCCTGGCCCAGGTGGCGGTCCGGGGCGAGATCAGCAACTACAAGTGTTACCCCTCGGGGCACCACTATTTTACGCTGAAAGATGAAGCTTCGGCATTGAAGTGCGTCATGTTCAAGGGCAATGCCATGGGGCTGCGCTTCCGGCCTGCCAACGGCATGAAGGTCATCGCCCTGGGCCGGATCTCCGTCTACCCGAGGGACGGCGCTTATCAGCTGTATTGCAGCGCCATGAGCGTGGACGGCGTGGGGGACCTGTATGCCGCCTTCGAGCAGCTGAAAGCCAAGCTGGCAGCCAAGGGCCTGTTTGACCCGGAGAAAAAAAAGAAGCTGCCCAAATACCCTGGCACCATCGGCATTGTCACCAGCTCTGCCGGTGCGGCAGTCCACGATATTCTGCGCATTCTGCGCAAGCGCTATCCGCTCTCCCAGGTGAAGCTCCTGCCGGTGCGTGTCCAGGGCGCGGAAGCCCCGGAGGAAATCGCCGGAGCCATCCGCTATGCCAATGCCCACCGTCTGGCAGACCTGCTGATCGTAGGCCGGGGCGGCGGCTCTCTGGAAGACCTGTGGGCCTTCAATGATGAGCGGGTGGCCTATGCCATCTACGAATCGGAGATTCCCATTATTTCCGCCGTGGGCCATGAGCCGGATGTGACCATCGCGGACTATGTGGCGGACCTGCGGGCAGCCACGCCCTCCAACGGCGCGGAACTGGCCGTGCCGGACCAGGAGGCCCTGCTGCAAAACCTGGATGCCCTGAACGCCTCCATGGCCGCAGCGCTGAACCGGCAGCTGAAGCTGGCGGGGCAGCGGCTGGATGCATTGTCCGCAAGCCCCGCCTTGCGCTCTCCCACAGCCTACCTGGACCGGAAGAGCAAGGATCTGCAGCTGCTGCAAAATCGGCTGGTATCGGCTCAGGAGCGGACCATTGCCGGGGACAATGCCCGGTTTATCAGCCTGGTTGCCAAGCTGGATGCCATGAGCCCGCTGAAAGTCCTGAGCCGGGGCTACGCCATGGCCCAAAGGGAAGACGGCACGCTCCTGCGGTCCGTGAAGCAGGCAGCGCCCAATGATACGATCACCGTATCCGTCAGCGACGGAAAAATCACCGCCACGGTTTTGAATGCAAAGGAGACTGAACATGAATCAGCAGAATCAGACGTTTGAGCAGAATATGCTTCGGTTGGAGCAGATCGTCCGGGCCATGGAGCGGGGGGATGTGGCGCTGGAGGAGTCCCTGAAGCTCTTCCAGGAGGGCACGGAGCTGGTGCGCGCCTGCGGCAAGCTTCTGGAGGATGCCAAGCTCCAGGTAAGTAAAATCACCGCCGGGACTGACGGCGAGCCCGTGGAGGAGCCCTTCGATGAGCAGCTTTGAAGCCCAGACCCGGCTGTACCGGGAGAAAATCGAAGCATATCTGAAAGAGGTCTATGCGCCCTTTCTGGAAGAGCCCCAAAAGCTGATTTTTGAGGCAGCGAACTACAGCCTCCTGGCAGGAGGCAAGCGGCTGCGGCCCATTTTTGCCATGGATTTCTGCCGGATGTGCGGCAGGGATTACACAAAGGCCATGCCCTTTGCAGCGGCCATGGAAATGGTCCACACCTACAGCCTGATTCACGACGATCTGCCCTGCATGGACAATGACGACTACCGCCGGGGCCGCCTCACCAACCACAAGGTCTATGGAGAGGGCATGGCAGTCCTGGCTGGGGATGCCCTGCTGACTGATGCCTTTGCCATGGCCGCCCGGGCGGAGCTGAAAAAACCGGAGGATATGGCCCTGGCCATCGGGGTGCTCAGCGAGTGCGCCGGCTCCCTGGGCATGATTGGCGGGCAGGTGCTGGATATCCTCAGCGAGCAGCGGCAGTGCACCGAGCAGGAGGTCCTGGACATCCAGACCCGAAAGACCGGTGCCCTCATCCGGGCAGCCTGTGTTCTGGGTGTTATTGCCGGCGGCGGCAGTGAAGCGCAGCGGTGTGCTGCGGCGGAATTTGCAGGCCTTCTGGGCCTGGCCTTCCAGATCCGGGACGACATTCTGGATGTGGTGGGGGACGCCAAGGAGCTGGGCAAGGCCGTGGGCGTGGACGGAGCTAAAAACACATTTGTCCGGCTCTACGGCATTGACGAGTGCGAAAAGCGGGTAGAAACCTATACGGATATGGCAATTTCCAAGCTGGAAGCTTTTGAAGACAGCAGCTATATGCGCGCACTGGCTCTGAGCCTGACCCAGCGGCGCAGTTGAGAAAGGGAAACGCAAAATGATTACGTTTCGAGAAAACTACTATGCGGATGTCCGCATCGAGGACAGGAGCCGGACGGTGATCCAGTACCAGGACGGCAAGCTGCAGGAGTTCAAGACCCCCGTAGAGGTGCGGGCGTTCCTGCGGGTGTATGACGGGAAAATGTGGTACTATGCCTCCGTCACGGATGTGGCCCACATTCAGAAGACTCTGGAACGGCTCTATGCTGCGGCAACCCCCAATCCGGCGATCGAGAAAGACCCAGTCGTTTCCAAGCTGGAGCGGAACCGGGACAAAAAGCTGGTTTTTGCAGATTGCTCGGTGCGGAATATCCCTGTGGAGCAAAAGCAGGCCCTTCTGCAGAGCTATCTGCCTCTGCTCAGCGAGGACAGCGCCTGCGCCATGCCCGTGGGCATTTACCTGGACCGGAACAGCCTGTATACCTTCCGGTCCTCTCTGGGCGCGGACATTACATATGACTATCAGACCTGCGGCCTGTCCCTGCGGTGCAGCATGGCCGAGGGGGAGAAGAAGTTCTCCGCCGTCTGGCAGCGGGGCTGCACCCGGTTTGAAGACCTGAATGGCCTGACGGAGGAGATCCGTACCTCTATGCAGGAGCAGGCGGCCTTTATGCGCCAGTCCGTCCCGGTGGTGCCCGGAAAGTACCCTGTGGTGCTGTCTCCGGAGGCGGCGGGTGTCTTTGCCCACGAATCCTTTGGCCACAAGTCCGAATCGGACTTCATGCTCTCCGATGAATCCATGCGGCAAGAGTGGCAGCTGGGCAAGCAGGTGGGCTCTTCGCTCCTGTCCATCGCCGAGTGCGGCGAGTACCCCGGCAGCGGCTATGTTCCCTATGATGACGAGGGCACCAGGGCCAGAAAGAACTATCTCATCAAGGATGGCATTCTGGCCGGGCGGCTCCACAGCGCCCAGACTGCCGCAGCCCTGGGGGAGGAGGTCACCGGCAACGCCCGGGCCATCGACTGCACCTTTGAGCCCATTGTCCGCATGACTACCACCTATATTGAGCCGGGCAAGGAGACATTCGAGCAGCTGCTTGCCCCTATTCAGAAGGGTTACTATATCAAGACAATTTCCCACGGCAGCGGCATGAGCACCTTCACCATTGCCCCCATGCTGGCCTATGAGATCGAAAACGGCCGCCTGGGCAAGCCCACCCAGATCAGCGTCATTACCGGCAGCGTCTTCGAAACCCTGGGACTGATCGACGGCCTGTCTGACAAGCTGACGCTGCTGTCCTTTGTCACCGGCGGCTGCGGCAAGATGGAGCAGATGGGCCTGCCCGTGGGCTTTGGCGGCCCCTGCGTCCGGGTATCCGAAATGAATGTGCAGTGAGGTGGAAGCGATGGAAAAAGAGTTTTTGAAGAGCAGCAGCCGCTCTGTGACCCTGAATATCACCGGCGGCAGAATCGATAGCTATCGGGAGCAGGAAGAGACTACCGGCACCGTTCGCGTCTATGCCGATGGAAAAATCGGCGTAGCCGGATGCCTGGGAGAGCCGGAGGAAGAGCAGCTCACCGCTCAGGCGGAAAAGGCCCTGGAGCTGGGCATTCCCTATGTCAGCGCCCTGGACGGTGCTTTGGAGCGTGCGGAAGACCGCAGCGAAGAGATCCTGCCGGAAAAAGAGCTGATCCCCGCCATGCAGACCATGCTGGACAAGGTCAGTGCAGCCTGTCCCGGCTTTGCCATCAGCAATAAGATCAGCCTGAACTGGGATTCCGAGGAATACCGGAATTCCAAGGGCCGGAAGCTCAGGAGCACCGACAGCAGCCTGACCGTCAGCCTGCTGTTCCAGAGCAGGGGCTCCGGCAATCTGATGGATGCATTCTATGAGTACAATTGCAGAAGCTTTGACCCGGAAAAGATCGCTGCGAGCTGCAAGGCGGTGTACGATGCCTATCACACTCCGGCAGAGCTGGAGGAAGGGGAGTGGCCCGTCATCATCTCTCCGATGGAGCTGCTGGGGCCTGCCATCAGCCATTTTGTGGGGGAAATGTATACCGCAGGTGCCTCTTTGCTCAGCGGAAAGCTGGGGGAGAAGTGCTTCTCCGAAAAATTCACCTTTGGCGACGACCGGAACGCAGCTACCCATCCGGGCAGCTGCTTCTTTGATGCTGAGGGCACCGTCCGCCCGGAGGACCGGGGGCTGCTGGTTCAGAACGGTACCCTGGCGGCCCTGGCCACAACGAAGAACTCCGCCGCCATTCTCGGCCTGCCGGTTTCCGGCCATGCCCATGCCGCCTATGACGGCGTGCCCTCTTTGGGCATGAACGGCCTTTACGTCGCAAAGACCGCCGAGAGCATTGCGCAGATCGTGCCCGGGAAGGCCGTCTATGTCATGTCCGCCAGCGGCGGCGACTATACCCCCAGCGGCCATTATGCCACCCCGGTCCAGATGGCCTATCTGGTGGAGAACGGAACGGTCGTTGGCCGCCTGCCGGAGCTGAATATCAGCGGCGACTTCTTCACGATCCTGGGTGAGGACTACCTGGGTGCCATCCCGGACACCCTGCTGAATGACAACCCCGGAGAGCTGTGCGTTGCACGGATGCTGGTCAAGAAATAACCGGGATCGCACATTTTCACAAAAACTGCGGGCAGGCACTTCGGTGCCTGCCCGTTCTGGCTTTGTCCAATTAAGCTTTCACAAGAATCCCGCTTACGTCCGCTTCTCCTGCGGTGAAGGTGACGGTCTCGCCGTCGTGGGTGAGGGCGTAGCGCTCCATGGCCGGGGCCGCAGCCAGAAGGTCGGCGGTCAGGAATTCGGAGGTTGCCCCCTTTGTGATAAATACGATTCTTTCAATGCCCTGGGCCTGGAGGGAGGCAATGCCGCTGAGCCTGCCGGTGAGCACGGCCCGGTCGGCCTCCACGGTGACGGTGAGAACGCCGTCGCGCCAGGTCGTTTCATAGCTTACGTCCTTCCCGTCCCCGTCCGTAACGCGGTAGAGGGGGGCAGTGGGCTGCGCGGGGGCTGCCGCTTCCCGGGCGGGCTGGGGCGGAATATATGTGCCTACGATGGTCTGGGAGGGAGCGTCCTTATCCATATCCGCGCCGGGGGCGTAATACTCGATCCAACCGGTCGTCAGGTCGGAGGTGTCCGGCTCGACCTCTGCACCGGGTATCTGGTTTCCGTCCGCTTTGCTGCCGCCGTTGCCGATGCCTGCGCCCGCTCCGCCAGTCCAGCTTTCAACACCGCCCTGCACCTTCAGCTTTGCGTCGCCGGAAACGGTGATGTCTTTTCCTTTGCCCTGCAGACCGCCACCGATGCCTGCGCTGTTTACGCCGCCGGTGGCCTTGACCTCGCCGCCGGAGATGGTGATGTCGCTGCCGGAGCCCCCCCAGCCGCCGCCGATGCCCGCGCCATAAGCGCCGCCGCCGGTGGCGTTGACCTCGCCGCCGGAGATGGCGATGTCGCTGCCGCCAGCCTCGTAGCCGCCGCCGATGCCCGCGCCAAAAGCGCCGCCGGTGGCCTTGACTTCGCCGCCGGAGATGGTGATGTCGCTGCCGGAGCCCCCCCAGCCGCCGCCGATGCCCGCGCCATAAGCGCCGCCGGTGGCGTTGACCTCGCCGCCGGAGATGGTGATGTCGCTGCCAGTGCCGTTGTAGCCGCCGCCGATGCCCGCGCCGTATCCGCCGCCCTCGGCGGTCAGCTTGCCGTTTTTGTCCTCGTCTGCAATGGTCAGGCTGCCGCCGTTGTTCTTTTCAAGGCCGGCATGACAAAAACCGCTCTTGAGGGTGCTGTCGCCGTCCAGCTCAATGCTGACATTGCCCTCGCCAGTAGTGGAAACGGCGGCATTGCCCTTGGTGCTCCCGTCGATGTTTGCGCCGGAGAGGGTGACGTTTGCGGTCTGGTCCTTCTCGGCCACGATGCTGACGGTGTTCGTCGCAGAGTTTCCGATAATGATGGGATTGTCGTCCGAAATGTCGTTCTCGGTTCCCTGGGACACCTTTTGCCCGTCATTGTCTGCGACGATGGTAATGTCTCCGTCGGCAATGTCCCACTCCCTTGCCAGGGCGGACATAGGCAGACTGGCCGCCAGCATCAGGGCCGCCAGGCCGGATAGAATGCGTCTATGTTTCATAGAGGTAGGTCTCCTTCCTGTTTTGGAACAATTCGTTTTCTCTATACGTTAGAACCGGTTACAAATCCATTCTAACAAACCAGGGATTATTTGTCAAGGATTTCCGCAAAACCTTCCCCACCGGGGAAGGGGAACCGCCGCCGTAGGCGGTGGTGGAAGAGGGGCGTTGCGGGAGAGAGCGGTGCGTATTTATTAGCCGCTCCCGCCCGGAACGCCCCTCCTCAGTCAGGGCTACGCCCTGCCAGCTCCCCCGAAGGGGAAGCTTTTTGGCTCCCATTGCAGGGGAGCCCGAGCGCGTAATTCCCGGCCGCTGCGCCCGGGAGCGCTTCCAAGCCATCGATCACATCGTCAATTGGAGAGTTCTTCTCCACGGAAGAGTTCGATTGCCTGGAGCAGGAGATACGGTAAAACAGCAGCCGCCGCATCCCGTTTTTGGGGGATGCGGCGGTTGATCTTACTTTTTGCCCTTCTTCTTGGGCGCGGGGGGCAGAACCCGGATCTTGCCCTCTTTGAGTACCACGGCGGACCGGGCGGGGAGATAGAGGGAGATGACGGAGTTGCCCTTCTTGTCCACGATGGCAGGGTAGGGGGCGGAGCCGATGAGGCCGTTGCCGCCGTACTTGGGGTCGTCCGTATCCAGGACGACCTCGTAGTCTGCGATGTGGGGCAGGCTGACCTTGACGTTCGTATAGGAATGGCTGGGGTCGAAGTTAAAGGCAAACATGAGCCCTTGGCGGTAGAATACCAGAATTTTCTTTTCACTGTCGTTCAGGCGCAGATCGCCGAAGCGCATTTTGAACAGGTCAACGCTTTTGGCAAGGCCGATCATGTCCTCGTCGAACAGGCCCAGCCACTGGTACTTCAGGCACTCATTGTCCCGCAGGCTCCACTGGCGGCGGCAGTAGTGGAAGCTCCAGCCGTTGCCCTCCCGGGGAAAGTCGATCCATTCTGGGTGGCCAAATTCGTTGCCCATGAAGTTCAGGTAGGCCTCGCCGCCGCCGGCCAGGGTAAAGAGGCGAATCATCTTGTGCAAGGCAATGGCCCGGTCGATGACGGGGTTGTGGGTTGTCTTTTCCATGTCCGTATACATGGCCGCATCTGCCAGGCGGAAGATCAGCGTCTTGTCGCCAACCAATGCCTGGTCGTGGCTCTCCACATAGGCCACGGTGTTTTCACCCGGGCGGCGCATACACATGCTGCACCACATCTGGAAGATGTCCCAGTCCTCATCCCGCAGGTCCCGCACAGTGCGCACCCACATATCGGGCAGGCCCATGCCCAGCCGGTAGTCAAAGCCGATGCCGCCGTCTGCAATGGGCAGGCACATGCCGGGCATACCGGACATATCCTCGGCAATGGTCACCGCCATGGGGTTCACCTGACGGATCAGCTGGTTTGCCAGCTGCAAATAGGTGATGGCCTCGGTGTGGGTATTGTAGGAGAAATACTTGTCATTGGTATTGAAGTCCGTGCCCAGGCCGTGGTCATGGTAGAGCATGGAGGTGACACCGTCGAAGCGGAAGCCGTCGAAATGGTACTCGGTCATCCAGAATTTCAGGTTGCTCAGCAGGAAGTGGATGACGCCGGTCTTTCCGTAGTCGAAGCACTTGGTGCCCCAGGCGGGGTGGTCGCCCTTGGGGCCGTCGTGGAAGAACTGCCAGGTGGTGCCGTCGAACATGTTGATGCCCTCGGTGGTATTCTTCACGGCGTGGGAGTGGACCACGTCCAGCAGCACGCACAGCCCCATCTCATGGGCCTTGTTTACCAGGTATTTCAGGTCCTCGGGCTTGCCGAACCAGCTGGAGGCGGCATAGAAGTTCGCCACCTGATAGCCGAAGCTGCCATAGTAGGGGTGCTCCATAATGGCCATGAGCTGGATGGTGTTGTAGCCCGCTTTCTTCACTCTGGGCAGCACCAGGTCCGCAAACTCCCGATAAGTGCCAACCTTGCCCTCCTCCTGGGCCATGCCCACGTGGGCCTCGTAAATATAGAGGGAATCCTCCCGGCGGAAGCTCTTATCCGTCCAGGGAAAGGTTTTCTGGTCGTCCGTCACCTCGCACAGCCAGTTGACGGTGCCATTTTCCTGGACCACCCGGCGGGCATAGAGAGGGATGTGCCAGGTGCGCTGCATAAAAGCATCCACCACGGTCTTCACCTTGCAGCCCTCCCACAGGGCGTCGTCCCCGGGCAGGTAGAGCTCCCAGTTGCCGTTGCCAAGGTTTTCCAGGGGGTGGGACGTGGGGTTCCAGTCGTTAAATTCGCCGGTGAGGTAGAGCTGGTAGGCGCTGGGAGCCCACTCCCGATAGTACCAGCCCCCGGGCACATGGTGGAAGCCGAAGTATTTGTGGGCATTGGCGAATTCACTGAGGGACTGCCCCTTGGAAAGAATTCGGTTTTGGGTGTCCTGATACAGACGCATCCGCAGATCGATGTCTCCGGCGAAGTCTTTGAGCTGGGGATTCAGTTCCAGAATACGATACATGATTTGTAGCTCCTTCCAAAAGGCAGACAAATTTGCATAGTCCGAGCCTTTTCTCTGTAGGTCAATTGTACAAAATTTGCATCCGGGTGTCAACTGTCAAAAGGGGCTGTATGTTCAACTCCCGCTGCCGAGGCGAAAACCGGGGTTGAATAATCCCTGACCGGGGTGTATAATGTAAAAAATATGGTTTTGGAGGAGCGGTCCTTGGAAAAACGAAATTCCGGGCACCTTTATGCGGCGGCGCTGACGGCTGCGGCTGTGATGCTGGCAGTGCGGGCAATGTATGGATTCTGCTGGTCGGACGAGAGCTTTTATCTCACCTTCGCCCAGCGGCTCTGGAACGGCCAGAAGCTGATTCTGGACGAATGGCACCCGGTGCAGTTCTATTCCGCACTGTTTTACCCCATTTTGAGCCTTTACCATGTCCTGTTCGGCAACCGGGGCATTTATCTCTTCGCCCGGGAAGTGTATGTGGCGCTGGCCTTTGGCACGGCCATGCTGCTCTATCGAATGCTTTGCCGGAAATGCGCCCCCTTCACAAGCTTTCTGTGCGCGGGGCTTTTCCTGTGCTATTCCCGGGGAAATATCTGGGGGCTCAGCTACTACAATCTCTTCCTGACCTTTTGCCTGCTCTTCGTCTGCCTGGCAGTTCGGAAGCAGCCCTGGGCCTGGTGCCTGGGGGGCGTTTGCCTGGCGGCGGCGGTGCTGTGCGTGCCCTATTTTGCGCTGTTTGTGATTCCGGGCCTGATTGCAGCCCTATGCATCCCGAAGCAGCGGAAGCGGGCAGGGTGGACGCTCTTGGGCGTATGCATTCTGGCAGCGGTGTTTTTGTTGTTCTTCCTGCCAAAGGACATTGGCGGTGTGCTTGCCAGCCTGAAGGAAATTCTCTCCGACCCGGAGCATTCCGGCGGCCCGGTGCACTATCTGGCGGCGGCCATCCGGGATGTGAAGCTGCTGTATTATTATGAGGCGCTGCTGACGGCCTTTGCCGGGGCGGTGCTGCTGCTGGGGGTCAAGCTGCTTCCCAAGCGGTTTGGAGCCCTCCCCGGGCTGCTCATCGCCGCCTGCGGTGCAGCGGCCTCTCTTTGGCGCTACCGCAATGGGGAGCTGGGGTTTGCCTACTACCAGTTCGCAATTTTTTGTCTGCCGGCCATGGCGCTGTGCTGGGTGAAAAGGGAAATTTCCCGGCCGGCCCTGCTGCTGCGCATTCTGGGCATTGCCATGGGCTTATCCATGGCAATGAGCTCCAATACCGAAGCCATTACCTTTACGGTTGGCCTGCCGGTCTATGCCATGGGCGTGCTGGTGCAGCTGAGCGCCCTGCCCCGGGAAGCGGCGGGAGTGCAGCTGCGGCGGTTCGGCGCAGTGCTGGCATGCGTTGTGCTGTGCCTGAGCTTTGCGTCCCGGATTACCTCCGTCTTCCGGGATGGCCCGCTGAACACCCTGACGGAACCCATGACCTCCGGCCCTGCCGCCGGAATCCGCACTACCCGGGAGCACGCAGAGCAGTACGCCGGAATCCTTGCCATGCTGGAGGAGCTGGAGGACACCTATTCCTCCGAAAACCGGATTTTCTTCACCGGCATCCTGCCATGGGGGTATCTGGCCGCAGATTTTCCCTGCGGTGCCCCTACGGCCTGGCGGACAAAGCTGGATAGCCCCCAGCTGGAAAGCTACTGCGAAACCCACCCCATGCCCGCCATTGTGGTGGTGCTGGAGCCCCAGGTGGGAGCGTCCCCGGACAAGCCGATGCTGAATGAAAACAGCTTCTCCGGCCGGTTCTGGGAGAAGCTGCAAGCAGACTACACCCCTCTGGAGTACCCCTATGCCACGGTCTATCTGTCGCCCAACGTAGTTTTGAAAGGAGTATGATCTTATGCAGCCCATTCTTTACATTGTAATTCCCTGCTACAACGAGGAAAAGGTCCTTCCCATTACCGCCCCCATGTTCTTGAAGAAGATCAACGACCTGTCCGCCGCCGGGAAAATCTCTCCGGACAGCCGGGTGCTCTTCGTCAACGATGGCTCCAGGGACGCCACCTGGAAGATCATTACCGATCTTTCCAAGGCAGACCCCCACTATATCGGCATTTGCCAGAGCCGGAACCGGGGGCACCAGAATGCGGTTCTGGCAGGTCTCATGGAGGCCAAGGACCGCTGCGACATCACCATCTCCATCGACTGCGACGGCCAGGACGACATCAACGCCATGGACGCCATGGTGGACGCATACTTAGACGGCTGCGAGGTGGTCTACGGCGTGCGCAGCAAGCGGGACACAGACACTTTCTTCAAGCGCTTCACCGCCGAGGGCTTCTACAAGCTGATGAACTGGATGGGGGCCGAGGTGGTATTCAACCACGCGGACTATCGTCTGGTTTCCAGCCGCGTTTTGCAGGAGTTTGCCAATTTCAAAGAGGTCAATATCTTCCTGCGGGGTATGATCCCTCTGGTGGGCTTTAAGAGCACCAGCGTATATTATGAGCGGGCGGAGCGCATTGCAGGGGAGAGCCACTACCCCCTGAAAAAAATGCTGGCCCTGGCCTTTGACGGCATTACCAGCCTGTCCGTCAAGCCTATCCGGATGATCACAGGCTTCGGCTGTGTGGTGTCGCTGCTGAGCTTCATTGCGGTGATCTGGGCGCTGATTGCCCACCTGACGGACAACACAGTCAGCGGCTGGGCCTCCACGGTGTGCATCGTCTGCTTCATGGGCGGCGTGCAGCTCATCTGCCTGGGTGTCATCGGCGAGTACATCGGCAAGATCTATATGGAAACCAAGCACCGCCCCCGGTATATCATCAGCGAACGGACCTGGGAGGAATAAGAGAATAAGGAAATTCCTTCCACCGCTGCGGCGGTCCACCTTCCCCGGAGGGGGGCAGAGCTTCCCCTTCGGGCGGTGCGTCGCGCAGCGAATTGAATCTAAAATAATAGCTGCCGGTGGCAGCTATACCATAAAAAAGTGGAGCTGGCAGGGCGCTGGCCCTGACTGAGGAGGGGCGTTCTGAGCGGGAGCGGTTAGAAAAACACGCACCACTCTCGCCCATAAGGCCCCTCATCCGTCCCGCCTGTCGGCGGTCCACCTTCCCCGGAGGGGAAGGTTTTTTTAAATATTTCAATAAAATTCAATCGATATCACTGGACAATTCCATTGGCCGTGTGTTATAATCATCGTAAGTTCGTGTGCCTACGAACCGTAACAAAGAACAACTAAAAAATAAGAAGGTGGTATTTGGTGGACTATACCAAGTATGTGTTAAAGAGCGCCGAAGAGCTGGAAAGCATTCTCGCCCGGAAGGACAACCTTTTTGTGGTGGCCTGCAACAAATGCTTTAAGGAGTTCAGCACGACTGAAGAGCCGGAGTGCGGCGCATTTGCCGCCATCGCTGAGAGCAAGGGGAAACACATCACTGGAACTGCCAAGCTGGACTTCCTCTGCAACAAGGTGCAGACGGAGAAAAAGCTGGCAATCCCCGAAGGCACAGAAAATGTGGTGGTCATCTCCTGCGGCCTGGGCGTGCAGACCGTGGCAGACCTGGCAAATGTACCCGTTTTCACCGCAACCAATTCCCTGAACTATGTGGGCCATCATGGCATGGCTCTGACGCAGAAGACCTGCGGTGCCTGCGCCCAGTGCTATCTGAACGTCACCGGCGGCATTTGCCCCATTGTGGACTGCTCCAAGGGCCTGGTCAACGGCCAGTGCGGCGGCGCCAAGAACGGCAAGTGCGAAATTGACCCCAAGAAGGACTGCGCCTGGGAGAAGATCTACCAGCGCCTGGAAAAGCAGGGCAGAACCAAGGAATTCCTGGACCAGCCCGTGCAGCTGCGGGACTACTCCAAGGTCAATGTGGACGCCATCAAGCAGTATGTGGCCGAAGCCCGGGCCAAGCGCTATGAGGGCTTCTATGGCGGCGTGCACCCCGTGGAGCACAAGGAGTACACCGAGCACCTGGCACTGCAGAAGTTCCCGGAGCCCGATACCGTCATCATCCCTCTGGCCATGCACATTGGCGCACCTGCCAACCCTGTCGTCCAGGCCGGCGACACCGTGAAGGTGGGCCAGCTGATCGGCGAACAGGCGGGCTTCATCAGCGCCAACGTCCATTCCAGCGTCAGCGGTACCGTCCTGGCCGTAGAGCCCCACACTCACCCCAATAAAGGCCCCGGTGTTATGAGCGTCGTCATCAAGAACGACGGCAAGAACACCCTGGACGAGTCCGTCAAGCCCAATAAGCCCCTGGAAGAGCTGACGCCCGACGAGATCGTGGAGATTGTCAAGGACAAGGGCATTGTGGGCATGGGCGGCGCAACCTTCCCCACCTACGTTAAGCTGAAGCCCGGCAAGCCCATCGATGCCGTGCTGATCAACGGCTCCGAGTGTGAGCCCTACCTGACGGCAGACCATCGGGTGCTGCTGGAGTATGCCGATGATATCGTCTATGGCCTGCGGGCTATGATGAAGGCCGTCTCCGCCCCCGAGGGCGTGATCCTCATTGAGGACAACAAGCCTGATGCAGTGGCCCTGCTGGAGGAAAAGGTCAAGCCCTACGACAATATCCGCGTTGTGGCTGCCAAAACCCAGTACCCCGAGGGCGCTGAGAAGATGCTCATCAAGAAGGTCATGGGCCGCGCCGTGCCCAGCGGCAAGCTGCCTGCGGACGTAGGCTGCGTGGTGTCCAACACCTCCACTGCCAAGGCCATCTCCGATGCCATCCAGAAGGGAATGCCTCTGGTGGAGCGTGTGGTCTCCGTCACCGGTGAGTACATCAAGAACCCCGGCAACTACATGGTCAAGCTGGGTACCAATGTCCAGGAGATCATCGACCACTGCGGCGGCGTGACCGGCGAGGACGTGGTCCTGAAGATGGGCGGCCCCATGATGGGCGCTCCCATTAAGGATACCAACGTGCCCATTATCAAGGGCTCCAACGGCATCATTGCCATTGCCGCGGACCACACCGAGGAGAAGGAATGCATCAAGTGCGGCCGCTGTGTGGACGTATGTCCCATGGAGCTGCAGCCCCTGGAGATCTACAAGCTGGGGCAGCTGGGCGATGCAGAGGGCCTGCTGAAGCTGAACGTTATGGACTGCTTCTCCTGCAAGTGCTGCGAGTACATCTGCTCCTCCAAGATTCCTCTGGTATCCAAAATCAATGCGGCCAAGGGCCTGGTTATGCCCTTGCTGAAGAAGAAATAAGGGGGAATTGCTATGTTAATGACAAAACTGAAATCCGAAGAGGTTATCAGCTCCCTGGCTTCCGGCAAGGTCTTCATCATCAACTGCCATGGCTGCAAGGAAGTGGGCTTCCCCGAGGAAGAGGCCAAGGCCATTCAGAAGAAGCTGGAAGGGGAGGGCAAGGTCGTTGGCACCCTGACCACCGACTATGTGTGCAACCCCGATGAGCTGGCCCTGCGGCTGCGCGCCCCTATGGCGAAGATCGCCGAGGCGGATGCCGTGCTGGTGTTCTCCTGCGGCGTGGGCGTTCAGACCATCTCCCAGATGCTGGAAGACAAGCCCGTTTACGCCTGCTGCGATACCATCGAGCTGCCCGGCTTCCAGGGCGTTACTCCGCTGGAATACGACTGCGGCCAGTGCGGCGAGTGCTATCTGAACCTGACCGGCGGCATCTGCCCCATCACTGCCTGCTCCAAGAGCCTGGTGAACGGTCCCTGCGGCGGCACCAAGAACGGCAAGTGCGAGGTCTGCCCGGAGATGGACTGCGGCTGGGAGCGCATTATTCAGCGCCTGAAGGCCCAGGGCCGTCTGGACGTGCTGAAATGCCCCACCCAGATCCACGATTTCAATACAGACGAGGCTACCAAGTCCGCCAAAGAATCTGAATAATCAGGAGTGTATAGAGTTATGAGAATTACGGAACTGTTTGATAACGGTGAGTTTGTCGTTACTGCCGAGGTCGGCCCTCCCAAAGGAATTCACATTGACGGTATGGTAGAGGATGCCAAGAAGTATCTGTCCGGCGTCCACTTTGTCAACGTCACCGATAACCAGTCCTCTGTCATGCGTCTGGGCTCCCTCGCCACCTGCAAGGTGCTGAAGGATGCAGGCCTGAACCCCATCTTCCAGCTGACCTGCCGGGACCGGAACCGCATTGCCCTGCAGTCTGACCTGCTGAGCGCCGCCATGCTGGGCATTGACAACATCCTGTGCCTGACCGGCGACCACACCAAGCTGGGTGACCATCCCCAGGCCAAGCCTGTGTTCGATCTGGATTCCGTCTCCCTGCTGCACACCGCCAGCCTGCTGGAAACCGGCAAGGACTTGGGCGGCAACGACCTGGTGGGCGAGCCCCCCAAGTTTGCTAAGGGCGCTGTTGTGTCCCCCTGCTCCGACTCCGTAGATGCCCAGCTGGTGAAGATGGAGCGGAAAGTCGCCGCCGGTGCCGAGTATTTCCAGACCCAGGCCGTCTTTGAGCCCGAGAAGTTCATCAAGTTCATGGAGCAGGCCAAGCAGTTCGGCAAGCCTGTCCAGGTGGGCATTATCATCCCCAAGTCTGCCGGTATGTGCAAGTTCATGAACAAGAACGTGGCCGGTGTGCACATTCCCGATGCCCTCATCGAGGAGCTGCAAGCTGACAAGGAGAAGACCAAGGCCGGTATCACCGGCGTGGAGATTGCCGCCCGCATCATCCGGGAGTGCAAGCCCTACTGCCAGGGCGTTCACATCATGAGCCTTGGCTGGGAAGACAAGATCCCCGCTCTGCTGGAGCAGGCCGGTCTGAAGTAAGCCATAGATTGCAAAACGGCCACGGCGGGTTTTACCGACGTGGCCGTTTGTATAAAAGACTTCCCCTCCGGGGAAGCTGGCTCGCGAAGCGAGACTGAAGAGGGGCGTAACGAGCGTGACAGAAAAAGCTGCGCATAGCCACGCTGTTGCCCGGAGAGAAAAGACTTTAGGAAAGAATTTTCTGGGGGTATTTATATGAAAAAGTTCCGAACTTCCATCAGTGTGACCATTATGATCTTTGCCGCAATCGGCGGCTACCTTACCGGTGCAACCGCAAATGAGCCCATGGGCGGCGCAATTCTGTTTGCTATGATTGCGGGTTTGGCTTGCATCGTTTATGCCATCGACAACCAGGGGAAGTGAATTGATCTACAAAAGGAAATAAGGAGCCCAACATGGAGAAAAATGAGCAGTGGTTAAAATGGGCAGTAGAATTGCAGGCTCTGGCACAAAACGGTTTGTTCTACGGAAAAGACAAATTTGATTTGGAGCGCTATGAGCGCATTCGTGAGATAGCTGCCGAGATGATCAGCTTCAAAACTGATATTCCCATCCAGAAGGTCAAAAATCTGTTCTGTAATGACATAGGGTATCAGACACCCAAGATAGACACAAGGGCTGCAATTTTTGAGGATGGAAAGATCCTGCTGGTTCATGAGGCCAACGGAACCTGGGCTTTGCCGGGTGGATGGTGTGACGTTAACATCTCCGTGGAGGAAAACACCAAAAAGGAGGTCAAGGAGGAGGCTGGGCTGGACGTTTCCGTAAAGCGCGTGATAGCTGTTCAAGACAGAGAAAAACACAATCTGCCTATCTATGCCTATAAGGTATGCAAAATTTTCATGCAATGCCAGGTGCTTGGAGGCAATTTTGCAGAGAACATCGAAACGACCGGCTTTCGATATTTCGGAATAGATGAGTTGCCGCCGTTGGCCGAAGAAAAGAACACCGCAGACCAGATCAGAATGTGCTTTCAGGCCATGCAGTCGGAAACGTGGGAGGCGTTGTTTGACTGATGTCGGTTCATCTTGAAGGGCTTATGCCTTTTCCTCGCCAATGACTTCTTTCGCAATATAAATGGGCCGATTTTTGCTCTGCTCGAAATTCCGGCCAACATACTCGCCGATGATGCCGATGCAGAACAGCTGAATGCTGGAAAACAGCAGCAGAAGCACAATGATGGTTGCGTACCCCGGCACAGCAATGCCCCGGGTCAGCTTTTCGATGATGACCGCAATCAGATAAGCAATGGCGGCAATGCCGCTGACGGTGCCAAAGAGGGTGGCCAGGCGCAACGGCGCAGTGGAATAGCCGATGATGCCCTCCACGGCATAGTTGAAGAGCTTCCAGAAGCTCCATTTTGTGGTGCCGTTGGCACGCTCACAGGCGGTATAGGGGATGAAGCAGGTGGAATAGCCCACCCAGGCGAAAATACCTTTGGAGAAGCGGTGGTATTCGGTAAGCTCCAGGATGCTGTCCCTTACGCTGCGGCGGAAGGTCCGGAAATCGCTGGCATCCGGCTGCAAGGTAACCTTGGACAGCTTATTGATGACCTTATAGAAGCTCTTCTTGAAGAAAGAGAGGACCTTTCCCTCGTTGCGCCGGTCCTGATAGGCGGCTACAATGTCGTATTCCGGCTTTTCATCCAGGATGTTCACCATATCCCGAACGATCTCCGGCCGCTGCTGCAAATCCGCATCGATGAGGCTGACGTATTCGCCGGAGGCGTGCTGGAGCCCCGCATAGATGCCGGCCTCCTTGCCGAAATTCCGGGAGAAGGATACGATCTTCACTCGGCAGTCCTTCCGGGCGTAGACCTTTTTCAGATTGTGCAGCGTTGCATCCCGGCTGCCATCGTCGATATAGACGATCTCGATCTCATAGCCGCAGTCCTGAAAGGCATTCAGCGCCGCCTCATGGAAGGGAATCACATTTTCCCCCTCGTTATAGCAGGGAACCACCAGAGAAAGCTTTACCATAGGAAATACACTCCAAAATATCAGATAATGCCTATTATAGCCCCTTTGCAGCCGTTCGTCAAGAAAGAGTAAGGAAAAAGCCTTTTTGAAAAAGTCCTTGACATTCATCAATTATCCGGGTAGAATAATACAAAATACAAACGCATGGAACGGGAGGTTTCCCCAAAAATGGCTTTCAGAGAGGGCGCGGGTGGTGCGAGCGTCTTGAGCCAGAAGGGGAATGGTCGCCCGGGAGCGGACTGGCTGAAACCCAAGAAGGGGAGTAGGGCAGTACGGGTCAGCCCGTTATAGCGCAAGAGTGTCCGTTATTTACGGAAATTCAGGTGGTACCGCGGAAAGCTTTTCGCCCTGGGTGTTTTGGCACCCGGGGCGTTTTTTATGGAAAGGAAGTTTTGTATGGCAAAAGAACTGAACAAGATCTACGAGCCCCAGGCCGTGGAATCGGAAATTTACAAGATGTGGCAGGAGGGCGGCTATTTCCACGCAGAGCGGGACGAGCACAAGAAGCCCTTCACCATCGTTATGCCGCCCCCCAACGTCACCGGCCAGCTGCACATGGGTCACGCCATGGATGCAACATTGCAGGACAGCATCATCCGCTTCAAGCGGATGCAGGGCTACAATGCCCTCTGGATTCCCGGTGTGGACCACGCCGGCATTGCCACCCAGATCAAGGTGGAAGAGGAGCTGCGCAAGGAGGGCCTGACCCGCTATGATCTGGGCCGGGAAAAGTTCCTGGAGCGGGTTTGGGACTGGAAGAACCGGTTCGGCAACCGGATTGTGGAGCAGCAGAAGAAGCTGGGCGCCAGCTGCGACTGGGACCGCGCCCGGTTTACCATGGACGAGGGCTGCTCCAAGGCCGTCCGGGAGGTCTTTGTCTCCCTGTATGAAAAGGGCCTGATCTACAAGGGCAGCCGGATCATCAACTGGTGCCCCCACTGCGTCACCGCTCTGAGCGATGCCGAGGTGGAATATGTGGATAAGCCCGGCCACCTGTGGCACATCCGCTACCCCCTGGAGGATGGCTCCGGCGAGGTCATCGTGGCCACCACCCGTCCCGAGACCATGCTGGGCGACTCCGGCGTGTGCGTCAACCCCAACGACGAGCGCTATAAGGCCATTGTGGGCAAAAACGTGATCCTGCCCCTGCTGAACAAGCCCATCCCCGTGGTGGCCGATGACTATGCCGAGATGGAGTTCGGCACCGGCTGCGTCAAGATGACCCCCGCCCACGACCCCAACGACTTCGAGGTGGGCCTGCGGCACAATCTGGAGGTCATCCGGGTGCTGGACGACGAGGGCAAGGTCAACAATCTGGGCGGCAAATACGAAGGCATGGACCGCTACGAGGCCCGGAAGGCCATTGTGGCCGACCTGGACGCCCAGGGCTACCTGGTGAAGGTGGAGGACTACTCCCACAACGTGGGCACCTGCTACCGCTGCCACAACGATGTGGAGCCCATCATCTCCGCCCAGTGGTTCGTGAAAATGAAGCCCCTGGCCGAAAAGGCCATTGACGTGGTGAAGGAAGGGGAGACCAAATTCGTCCCCGATCGCTTCACCAAGACCTACCTCAACTGGATGGAGAACGTCCGCGACTGGTGCATCTCCCGGCAGCTGTGGTGGGGCCATCAGATTCCCGCCTGGACCTGCGCCGACTGCGGCCACATCACCGTGTCCCGGGAGGATGCCTGCAAGTGCGAGAAGTGCGGCTCTACCCGCATTGAGCGTGACCCCGATGTGCTGGACACCTGGTTCTCCTCCGCCCTGTGGCCCTTCGAAACCCTGGGCTGGCCCCAGAAGACCGCCGACCTGGACTATTTCTACCCCACGGACGTGCTGGTCACGGGCTACGACATTATCTTCTTCTGGGTGGCCCGGATGATTTTCTCCGGCTGCGAGCACACCGGCAAGGCCCCCTTCCACACGGTGCTGATCCACGGCCTGGTCCGGGATGACAAGGGCCGCAAGATGTCGAAATCTCTGGGCAACGGCATTGACCCCCTGGAGATGATTGACAAGTACGGCTGCGATGCCCTGCGGATGAACATGATCACCAGCAACTCTCCCGGCAACGATATGCGCTTCTATGTGGAGCGCTGCGAGGCCATGCGGAACTTCGCCAACAAGCTCTGGAATGCCTCCCGGTACGTGCTCATGAACCTGGGCGAGGACTTTAAGCCCCAGCTGCCCACGGAATTGGAGATTGCCGACAAGTGGGTGCTCTCCAAGCTGAATACCCTCATTGCCGAGGTCACCGACAATATGGAGCGCTACGAGCTGGGCATTGCCGTCCAGAAAATCTACGACTTCATCTGGGATACCTACTGCGACTGGTATATCGAGCTGACCAAGGCCAGACTGTACTCCGAGGACGCCCAGCGGAAGGACACCGCTCTGCAGGTGCTGGTGTATGTGCTGGATCAGACGCTGCGGCTGCTGCATCCCTTCATGCCCTTCATCACCGAGGAAATCTGGCAGAGTCTGCCGGAGCGGGAGAGCGCCCTGATTGTCGCCAAGTGGCCGGAAGCCAAGGAAGCGCTGAGCTTCAAGACCGAGGAAGCCCATATGGAATCCGTCATGAATGCCATCCGGGCTATCCGCAACCGCAGAGCCGAGATGAACGTGCCCCCCTCCAAGAAGGCAACGCTGTATGTGCTGACCTCCAACCCCCAGGTCTTCACTGAGGGCGAGGGCTTCATTCAGCGCCTGGCCTACGCCGACAAGGTGGAACTGCTGGAGAAGGAGCCGGAGAACCTGAACGGCCTGGTGACCTGCGCTACGGCGGACGCCAAGCTCTATATCCCCATGGGCCAGCTGGTGGACATTGCCAAGGAGCAGGAGCGTATCTCCAAGGAGCTGGACAAGGCCAGAAAGAACCTGGCCAGCCTGAACGGCAAGCTCTCCAATGAGAACTTCACCTCCCGGGCTCCCGAAGCCGTGGTCAATGCAGAGCGGGAAAAGGCCAAGAAGGCCGCCGACCTGATTGCCGCCCTGGAAGAAAGCCTGGCCGCGCTGAAGGCGCTGTAAGATAGTTCAGCAAAAAACCTTTCCATGCGGAGCAATGCAGGCCGTGGCCGACTTCCGGGGCGTGGATTTCTTCCAGTTCTTCTATGCCGGGGACAATCTGGACCACTCCCAATGGCAGCCCAGGAGCCTGTCCGGCCACGTCCGCCTGGACGATAAGAGCAAGATTGCTCTTCTGGCCTTTGAGCTGGCAGCGAAGCTATAAAAAGGGCAGTAACGGTACAAATCAAACGCGCTGATATAGGAGGGAGCGATTACCTGTGAATGACAGAGAAATTGGACATCAAATGTACCAAATGGCTACGGACTTTGTGAAAAAGCGGTTTCCGACCGGCTGGGGCGGCTGTGCTGTCCTGTTCACAGAAGATAGGCAGTTCCTGATATCTGTTGCATTGGAATCCTTTAATGCCGGGGCAGGGTTGTGCATGGAAACAGGTGCTATGTGTGAAGCCCAGAAGTTCAACCTGAGGGTTACACATTCGCTGTGCGTTTCAAGGGACAGCGAAAGGGACGCTTTCAAAATTCTGACGGCCTGCGGCATATGCCAGGAACGGCTGCGATATTGGGGCGGCAATGTGAAAATTGCAATTACAAATCCCGAAAATGAAGTTATTTTCCATACGCTGGACGAATTATCCAACCATTACTGGGGCAATGCATTTCCACAGTCTGAGTGGGACGTGTACGACCGTCAAATTTGATTTTTTTGCCATAGTAAAGCTGCTGCAAATCTGTTTTTGATGGATTTGCAGCAGCTATTTTGTCAAATCAGCAGCCCGATGACCAGGCCAACCACCAGCCCGCCGATGGCGGCCAGAACCATCAGAACAGGGTCAGCCCGGTAGCGGTAACGGACGACCTTTTGGATCACCGGCTTCTCAACCACGCGCTGGACAACACGGTCTACCGGCACCTCCTTGACCACGACCTTTGGCTCCTGGGGTTCCGCAGGCTTTTCGATATAGACCGGCTTTTCAATGTAAACGGGCTTTTCCACGACCTTCTCAACGTATACCGGCTTCTCCACGACCTTTTCCACGTACACCGGTTTCTCTTCTACGGAGTGCACCACCACAGGAGGGGAGGGGACGGTAGCGTGCTGCCCGGAGGCCAGGTATTCACTGTCCGTTCCCAGGGCATCCGCCAGCTGTATCAGGCGCAGAGGATCTGGAGTGGACAGGTCATTTTCCCATTTGCTGACCGCCTGCCGGGTGACCCCCATGCGCTGCGCCAGCTGCCCCTGTGAGAGGGAAGCGGCCTTCCGAAGCTCTGTAATTCTCTCTCCGATTGACATGAAAATCCTCCTTTGATGTGCTGCCTGCCAAATGGCGGGACTATATAAATTTCAATTTTTGATTATATATAATGTCAACAATCAGTTGCTTTGTATGCAATGCTAAATCTTAGAATCATTTAGAAAAATCAAGCTTCGAAAGGGGATTTGCCTCGCTGGCGATTTTCAGCTCGGTGTTTTCTATGTGGGTGTAGATCTGGGTGGTGTTCAGGTTCTCATGACCCAGCACCTCCTGAACGGTTTTCACATCCACGCCGCCGGAGAGCATCATGGTTGCCGCCGTGTGCCGCAGTTTGTGGGCGGAAAACTGTGTGGAATCCAGCCCAGCCTGCAGAAGGGCTTTTTTCACCAGCCGATGGACTGCCGTCACGCTGATGCGGTTCTTGTCCCGGGAGCCAAAGAGGGCGCGGTTGTCGGACAGCTCGACCTGGTTCCGTTCCTCCAGATAGGCATCAATGGCCTTTCGGCAGGCAGAGCCGAAGTAGACAAAGCGCTCCTTGTTGCCCTTGCCAATCACCCGAATGCGGTCCTCATAGACATCCGTCAGATTCAGCCCCACCAGCTCACTGCGCCGGATGCCGCAGTTCAGGAAGAGCATGAGAATGGCGTAGTCCCGTTTCTCATTTGGCCCGGAAACCGCCTGCAAAAGTGCAGCGGATTCCTCCATAGTCAGATATTTTGGCAAGCTTTTCCGCAATTTTGGGTATTCCAGGTCGGCCACCGGATTTTCGGTCAACTGCTTGGTTCGCACCGTCAGATACTTATAGAAAGACTTGATGGCCGAGAGCTTCCGGGCACGGCTGGAAGCCTCGATCCCACGCTCCGGCACAGCCTCATCCGGCCGCGCCACCCGGTCATTGGCAAGGTAGGAGAGAAAGTCAAAGATCTCCGACTGGGTGATAGAGCCCAAAAAGTCCAGGTCGATGTCCCGAATGTCGATGGTCTCCAAATCCGTATCAATGGGCATCTCACTGCGCATGAGTTTCATAAACCGCAGAAACATCCGCAGGTCCAGATAGTATTCATGAATCGTCAGCGGAGATTGGCCCTTGATATTTTCATGGTAGGTTAAAAAGTTCCGCAAAATCTGCGGACAGTCACGATATTGTTGCATGGAATTTGATTTTCCCAATTATGGAGAAAAAAGATTTGCGGGGGAGACTTGGTAAGCGAACATCCTGTAAACGGATCGCCGTTTTGAACGCAACAAAATAAAAATTTTGTTGCGTTCAAACTATACCAAACTCCATTTTCTCCGCTTTATGTCCTGATTACCTGATTTACGCCTGTATAGACGTTTTTCAGGCTGGATTTCCTTATTTTCTACTTCATTGGAACCTTTCATCGAATATTTTGTATTTTAAGAATATCGCATTTCCTTTTCAAAGTCAATTTCTTTTTCTTCCGGAATCCGCCAATGGGCTGTCAAACTGTTTTGCCCGGGCACGGTCTTGAAGTTCATCGACTCGTACAGCCTGATCGCTGCTGTGTTGTCTGTTTCTACCAGCAGCATCATGCCCCTGGGCTGATTGCATTCCAACGCCTTGGCCAGCAGCTTTCGCCCATAGCCTCTACGGCGATATTCCGGCAGGACATAAACATCGTATGGCTCATTCTCTTCAAAGCAATGGGTCACATCCAGATACCCGACGACGCGGCCTTGGTCTATGGCCAGAAATGTTCGGAATTTCTCCGGCGCGGCGGCGACTTTTTCGCCGGTCCAGTACACGTCCCGGCTGTGAATAACATAGTATTCCGCAGCGTATTGTTCGGAAAGCTCCCATATTCCTGTGGCATCCCCGGGAATAACAGAACCTGAAAATACCATTTTCTGCTGCTCCTGCTCAAATTCCGCACCCACGTCTTCCAAGGTGGCCTTCAGCAGGCCGTTTCGCGGATTGAACACGAAATCCGCCTTCCAGCCGGGATAGTTCCGGGCCAGATACTCCATCAGTTCCCGGTAAGCCTGCGCTTCCCGGGACAGTCCCACCAGCATTTCCAGGTATTTTTCCTCGTCTAAAACCAACAGAACGAACAGTCCGGCAAGCTGCCCGTCCTGATATGCGCCAAGAATCTGGCGATTTTGCCGCGCAAAAGACTTGTCCAGATTGCACCGGATCTGCTCCTCGGTGCTGAGCATGGGGTCCGAAAAATCCGGGTCTCCCTGAAAGCTCTCAGCGAATTCCCGGCAGTCCGCATAACTGCCGACGGGCTTTATCATAGCGCTTCCCTTTCTTTTGGCTTCCTTGCCATTACACAGTACCAGTCATCCTCGTCTGTGTATGCGCCCCACTGCGCCGGAACCAGGCGTATTTCCACATCCGTATACCCCATAGCGCGCAGTTCTTCCAGAAGCGGCCGCTGAGACACGGGATTGTAATGTTCAATGAAATGCTCCTTTTGAAAGATGCGGTTTTCTTTCTCAAATGTAAAAAGCAGATTGAAATCAATGGTCCCATCCGAATTGTGGTCCCATACCTGTACAAGGTTGACACGGGTGTTTCCGTGAAAAGATGGGTTGTAGGTATAAAATCGCTGCTTTGTTCTGCGAATCTTGTCCCAATTCCGAAGGTCAAAATACAGATAACCGCCGGGAGCAACCAGAGCATCCATTTGGTGCAGCGCTGTGATGACCTCTTCGTTCGTTACATAGGCAAGGCTGTTTCCGGTGCTGGCAACGCAATCGAACTGACGTGTAAAATGCTTCGAGACTTCCCGGAAGTCACTGCATTGCAAATGGACAGAGTACCCCTTTGCAGTTGCTTTTTTGTCACATCTGCTCAGCATGGCCTCGCTAAGATCCGAGCCGTACAGGTCAATGCCTAAGTCCAGAACTGGCAGCGTCATATTCCCACTGCCGATGCTTACATCCAAAAGCGAGCGGACGGGCTTTCCCTTCAGGAGATACTGCCAGTGCCCTTTTGTGATTTCGTATCTACTGCCGTTTTCCAGCAGGTCATAAATATCCGCGCGATCATATAGCTTTTCCATCTGCTTCTGTCTCCTTCTCCACCAATTCCTGAAGATTCCCGACCATCGCGTCCAGCACCTCCAGGAACCGTTCCGGATTTGCGAACATACAGGCAAAGGCCTCGTCCAGATTTTCCCCGAAGTCCTTCGGCAGAATCTTTGCCCTTGCTTTCAATGTGCTGGCCATGCGCTTTTCCCCCGGGTGGGTCATGCGGTTCAGGGCGAAGAGAATGTCGAAATAGGATTCCAGAAACGCCGCCATCCGATGGTTGACGCTGGGCCTGTCTTCCCTGCTGACCGCCTTGCGCAGCTGCGCGTCATAGGAGGGCAGATTTCCGGTGAGCAGACGCAGATTGCGCCGGATAATATTCTGCCGCAGCGCCTCCGGGTATGGCACATCGAAGCGCTGCCGCAGGGCGGCGTAGCGGCCGTCCCGGTCATAGAGAATGCGGCTGTGCAGCAGATTGTGCCACATACAGGTGGTGTAGCCGTTACGCGCGTAATGCAGCTCTGCCACAGAGGCAATGTCCCGGGCGAAGGAATCCAGATTCCGGTAGAGAATGTCAATGGGGATGCCATTCAGCAGGACGCAGTCGTCCTCCAGTTCCCAGAAGTCATTGCCCAACTCCATATGACCGCAGACCCGGCCAAGGATCTCCCGGCGGGCCTCCGCAGGCGGAATTTCCGTACAGTAGACATAGAGATCGTAGTCCGATTTCCGATCGTACCCTTCCCCTGCTCTCGATCCGCCCAGAACGAGGGCTTCAATTTCCGGCAGCCCCCGCAGCGCGGCGCACAGTGCTTCAAAATACATCCGTATTCCCCCCTTCTGCTTGGATGCTTCCATTATACACAACCCGTTCCAAAAAGCAAGTGGAAACCTCGATTCCATCAAAGTGGCGAAATTGATACAAAAAAACACGGGAAATCCCAGATTTTTATCTTTACATTAACCGCATTTTTCGGTAGAATAAGGGCATGGCTATAAACCCATAAATAGGAGGTTCTATTATGAGCGTTAGAAGAATCGGTGTGCTGACCAGCGGCGGCGATGCCCCCGGCATGAACCCCTGCGTCCGCGCAGTTGTACGTACCGCGCTGTATCATGGCCTGGAGTGCTACGGCATTCGCCGAGGCTGGAACGGTCTGATCTCCGGCGACATCGTGCGCCTGGATGAAAAGAGCGTGGCCCACACCATCAATCGGGGCGGCACCATTCTCTATACCGCCCGCAGCGAGGAGTTCATGACCGAGGCAGGCCAGCGCAAGGCTGTCTCCACCTGCAAATTCCTGGGGCTGGACAGTATCATCGCCATCGGCGGCGACGGCACCTTCCGCGGCGCTCTTGCTCTGAGTAAGTACGGCATCAACGTCATTGGCATTCCCGGCACCATCGACAACGACATCAGCTGCACCAACTACTGCATTGGCTTCGACACCGCTGCCAATACGGCCATTGAGTGCATCGATAAGCTGCGGGATACCATGCAGTCCCACGAGCGCTGCTCCGTGGTGGAGGTCATGGGCCGCAACGCGGGATACCTTGCCATGTATGTGGGCCTGGCCTGCGGTGCAACCGCCGTTCTGGTCCCCGAGGAGCCTATTGATTTTGAAAAGGACGTCATTGAGAAAATCCGTCAGGCCCGGTTCAACGGCTTCACCCACTATATGATCGTGGTGGCTGAGGGCGCCGGCAAGGCCACGGACATTGCCAAGCGAATTAAGGAGGCCATTGATCTTGACCCTCGTGTCACTGTTTTGGGCCACATTCAGCGGGGCGGTTCCCCCTCCGGCAGAGACAGAGTCAACGCCACCAAGATGGGGTATCTGGCTGTAGAGCTGCTGCTCCAGGGCAAGACCAACCGCATTGTCTGCACCCACGACGGCAGCTTCTCCGACGTGGACATTGACGAGGGTCTTGCCATGAAGAAGAGCATCCAGCAGATGGAAGTGGATGTTCTGGCCGCTATGACAGGCATCTGAGCTTCTGGGAAAGCCCTGCAGGGCTTTCCCATTTTTGCTGTATTCCGCCGCATAGAAAAAGAGCTTACGGTTTGATTGCCGTAAGCTCTTTTTATGCTTTGGGGTGACATTTTTGATAAACGCTTTTGATTTTCTGGTTGATCAGATGGGCGTACATCTGCGTAGAGGAAATATCGCTGTGGCCCATGAGCTCCTGCAAGGAGCCGAGATCAGCGCCGTTTTCCAGGAGATGGACCGCGAAGCTGTGACGCAAGGTATGGGGAGTGATCTCCTTTTCGATACCGGCCTTTGCCTGATAGTATTTCAGGATCTTCCAGAAGCCCTGACGGCTCATGCGGGTACCGCCTACATTGACGAAAAGCGCCTGTTCGCCGGAATCAAAGATCATGGCAGAGCGCACATCGGACAGGTACACAGCCAGCGCCTTCTGGGCAGCGGGATACAGCGGAATCGCTCGGGACTTCTTGCCGCTATGGCATTTTACCAGGCCCAATTCCAGATTGACATCCTCCACGTTGAGACTGATGAGCTCCGTGACCCGCATACCGGTGGCGTACATCACTTCCAGCATGGCCTTGTCCCGGTAGCCCTTGTGGTCCACACAGACCGGCTGGGCCAGCAGAAGCTCTACCTCTTTGCCGGTGAGGATCTGGGGCAGCTTTTTCTCCCCCCGCTGAACATGAATGTCACTGCTGACGGGAGAAGCCTCCAGAAAGCCCTCTGAAACGGCGTAGGTATAGAAATTCTTCAGGCTGGCAAGAGAACGGGAAACCGTCGCGCCGGACTTTCCCTGAGCTTGCAGATAAGCAAGGTAGTCCCGGATATTCACTTGTGTGGCGCTGGCAAGCTCAGGAACACCGTTCTCCGTCAGCCATTCGGAGAACTGCCGAATGTCACGCAAATACGACGAGACGGTATTCTCCGATGCCTGCTTTACCTTGATGAGATAATTCTCATAGGCTCGAATAATATCCAGCATGAACCGAAATACCTATCCTTATTTTATTCTATCAGAAATGCCAAAAATGGCATGACCAATTGATGATCCGCAAACCCGATGCCGATAGCGGCAGCAGCGCTCACCAGATATGCGCCTGCCCCTCTTCTGCCGGACAGCAGGTAAAAGAGAAACGGAAAAAAGAGCAGCTGCGGCCACAGCATCAGCGGCCATAGCAGCCAACCGGCACTGCCGAAGCAGGCCTGAATCCCCTGCGCCGTATAGCCAAAGGCGGCGGCGCGGCAGAAAACGACAGCGGAGCATGCCCCGGACGGCAGCCCCCAAGACGCTGCAGCCGCGCACAGCAACTCTAACAGCAGGCGGCCAATGCAAGGCCATGGAGAACTGTCGGCTTGCCATTGCACCGCCGGACAAGCGCCCGGACGCGCCGCCGCAAGGCACCCCAGCAGCAGCCCCAGAAACCAAAGGACACACAGCCTGCTCCGGAGCGTGTGCTGCTCCAAATCGGTCCGTCGGAAAGATGCACTCATACCGCATCCCCCGCGGCATTTTCCGGTGCCCGATAATGCAGACGAACTCCACACACTTTTGATACAGACATACTATACTCCGTTTTTTGCAAAAATTCAAGTATCATCCGCCAAATTACGTTTTTTTGTAGATTCTTACAATTTTTATGTTAATTTTGTTATGTCAACATCAAGAATAAGTGAACAAAAGTTTTTGCACATTTGTGTTATTTCAGAAATAAGTTCGAAGAAAGCCCGTAAACGTGCAAAAAATGTTCATCGCACAAATTCCTGCATAAATTAGAGGTTAGTAAATACTTTTTACCTCTTGCGCATTTTTGTGCATTTTAACGAATCTGCCGGAATCTTCTATGCCGGGTTCTCCCCTTTTGGGCCCGCGCAGAGAGCAGAAAAGCAGTGCCGCTTCCCCCAATTATCAGCATCGCCGTAGGGAAAAAGCCATCAAACCGACCGCCGAAAAACAACGCCGTCAGCGCCGTCAGACTGACGAGATATGCCGCAGCCGACAAGCCAAAGACCAGTGCTCTGCGGTGTTTGATCCGTCCAAAAGCGACCGTTCCGCCCAACGCAGCGGAAAGAAACAGCAGTACCATGACACCATAGCCAAGGTTTTCCTCCCGGACGGCTCCACTGGCGATCAGCATTGCCAGAAGTGCGGCCAGAGCCGCCGTTGAGGCCAGTGCCGCCAGCGTTCCAAGGGCGATGCCTTTCGGAAATCCTGCCGCTCTTCCGGTTGGTTTGTGTTTTGTTACCATTCCCCTCTCCCCTTTCCGCTGCAAGCCTATGCAGGGGCGGCGGGAAAAAGAAGCAAAAAGCTGCCAAGGCAGATACACCTTGACAGCTATGCGTTATATGTTGTTGCGACGGCGCTGTGGAAATTTGAAAGCGCCGAGTTATACCTCTACGTCCGGGGCGGCCTTCGGGCTGGGGGCAGCCTTACGCTGCTGCTCCTGGGCCTCGGTGACGGTGCGGAACTTTACCCGGGTATCCCGAACGTCGTTCAGCGCCTTGGCAATGGTCTCCTCGGTCTGCTTCAGCTGGGCATCCATATACTCGTTGCCGGCCTTGTGGAGCTGCTCAATACGGTTCTGGGTCTGGGCAACCAGCTCCTCGCTGCGCTTTTTGGCCCCTTCGTAGATAGCCTCCTTGGTCACCAGCTGGGCTGCCTGGTCCTGGGCCTGCCGCAGGATACCCTCTGCCTCCCGGCGGGCCTGGTTGATCAGGTCGTTCCGGGACTCCACAATGGTCCGCGCCTGCTTCAGCTCACCGGGCATCTGGGCGATGACCTCGTCCAGCATATCCAGTACCCGGTCCCGCTCCAGGATGCACTTGTCGGCTGCCAAAGGCATGGTCCGCGCGTCCTGGACCATATCGTAAAGAGAGCCAATGATGTCTTCAATATTGCTGCTGCTCATAATATTCCTCCTAAATGGGTTACTTGTTTGCGCTGCGCTCTTCCAAGCGCCTGCGGAAATCCGGGATAATGGCTTCTGGGATGAAGTCGGTCAGGTCTGCGCCGTAAGACCCCAGTTCCTTGACAATGCTGGAGCTCAGGAACATATACTGGCTGTCGGAGGTCAGGAACATGGTGTCCAGCTCCGGGTAGATCTTGCGGTTGATCAGGGCCATTTGGAATTCGTTTTCAAAGTCGGAACCGGCCCGCAGGCCCTTCACCACCACGCAGCTTCCCCGGCGACGGGCATATTCGGCCAGCAGCTCGCTGGAGCCGTCAACCTCCACATTGGGAAGGTCCTGGGTTACCCGGCGGATCAGCTCCACCCGCTCCTCCAGGGAGAACATGGGGTGCTTTCCGGCGTTGACCATGACGCAGACGATCAGCTTGTCGAAAATATTGGCGGCCCGGCGGATGATGTCCAGGTGGCCGCTGGTGACCGGGTCAAAGCTGCCCGGGTAGATGGCTGTTTTCATAGCGTACCATCCTCTTTGCGGTAGATCGCAAGGAGGGTCTTTCCGTATTTATAGTCTTTGGAGCGGGTATAGCCGGGAAATTCCGCCAAAAGGTCCTTCCCCAAAGGCCGCTCCGTAACTATTATACCACCGGAATGCAAAATGTCAATTTCCGCGATGCGTTTTAGGGCCGTTTCCAGAAAAACCTCTGCATAAGGCGGGTCTAAAAAAATGATATCGAATTTCTCCCGGCAGCGGTTCAGATAGTCCAGATAGTCGCAGCGGACCACGCTCCCCTGCTCAGATAGCCGGGTACGCTTCAGATTCTCCCGAATCAGGGCGCAGGCCTCCTCCCGGGCATCCACAAATACGGCGCTTTTGGCCCCCTGGCTCAGGGCCTCAATGCCCAGCTGGCCGGTGCCGCCGAACAGGTCCAGTACCCTGGCATTTGCCACGTCAAAGCGAATAATGCTGAACAGCGCTTCCTTTACCCGGTCTGCCGTAGGCCGGGTCAGCATTCCCTGGGGCGTCTTCAGCTGAATGCCCCTGGCCCTTCCTGTGATCACACGCATATGCTTTTCTCCTAATGATTTCCAAATTTTGGGGATTTATTCAAATCGTCCCGGGGCTTACTTTTCGGTTGCTTCCTTCTCCCGGAAGTGCTGATAAACGGCGGCAGCGGCGTCCTTTGGAAGCAGCCGCTCCAGCTCCGGCAGGGTTGCCTGGGACATGGCGGTCAGGGATTTGAACTGCCGCAGCAGCCCCTGCTTCCGCTTGGGGCCGATACCGGGAATGCCGTCCAGCTCGGAATAGTGCAGCCGCTTGCTGCGCAGCTGCCGGTGATAGGTAATGGCGAATCGGTGGGTCTCCTCCTGGATATTGCCGATGAGGGCAAAAATGGCCTGGTTGTTGTCAATGCGGATTTCCTGCCCCTGGGGCGTCACCAGAGCCCGGGTGCGGTGCCGGTCGTCTTTCACCATACCGAACACAGGAAATTGGAGCCCCAGCTCCTCCAGTGCCGCCACGGCCACATTGGCATGATTCACGCCGCCGTCGATGAGCAGCAGGTCCGGGGCGGCTTCAAAGCCCTTGTCCCCTGATTTGTAATGGGCGAAGCGCCGCTTGACCACCTGGTGCATGGAGGCGTAGTCATCCTGATCGGTAAGGCCCTCCAGCTTGAAGCGCTTGTAGTCGCTTTTCCGGGGGCGGCCATCCTGAAAAACCACCATACTGGCCACGATATCCGTGCCGGAAATATTGGAAATATCAAAGGACTCCATGCGGCTGGGGGTGGGAATAGAGAGCATTTTTCCAAGGGTTACCAGGGTGGCGTTTAAGCGCTCTTCTTTGTCCGTCAGCCGCTGGGCCTCTTCAAAGGCGTTCCGGCTGGCCAGCTCCACCAGGCGCATATTGTCGCCCTTTTGGGGAATGCGAATCTTGCTGCGGCGGCCGTACTGCTGCTCCATCAGCTGGGAGAACAGCTCACTGTCCTCAATTTCAAAGGGCAGCAGCACGATCTTCGGAGCCAGGCCCCGGCTCAGGTAATACTGCTTTAAGAGGCTGGAAACCGCCTCCTGTTTGTCCTCCGGCACGGGGAACACATCGTAGTCCTTGTCCAGCAGATTGCCGCCGCTGAAATGCAGCACTGCAAAGCAGGCCTTGGCCTCAGTCTCGCCGTAGCCCACCACGTCCGTATCCGCCAGAGAACCGGCGGTGACCAGCTGCTTCTGCCCCAGGGCCTCTACGGCATTCAGGCGGTCCCGCAGGGCGGCGGCTACCTCGAATTCCAGATTGTCTGCGGCGGCAAGCATATTGGCCTTGATCTCCTCCGCCACAGACTTGTAGTTGCCCTTGAGCAGCTGACGGGCCTGCTCCATGCGCTCCCGGTAGGTGACGGCGCTGACGCTTTCCTGGCACCAGCCCTCGCACTGGTTCATGTGGTAGTTCAGGCATGGCCGGTCCTTGCCCACGTCCCGGGGGAAGACCTTGCTGCACCCGGGCAGCTTCAGCGTCAGCCGGATGGCCTCCAGCAGACTGTGGGTCACGCCCCGGCTGCCGTAGGGGCCAAAATACTCCGCCCCATCATCGGCGATCTTACTGACAATGGTGATGGTGGGGTAAATATCCTTCATATTCAGCCGCAGATAGGGATAGCCCTTGTCATCCTTCAAAAGAATGTTGTATTTGGGCATATAGCGCTTGATCAGCGAGCATTCCAGCACCAGGGCTTCAAATTCACTGCTTGCCGCAATGGTATCAAAATGGTGGATCTTGCTGACCATCATTTTGGTCTTTGGGGTGTGGGCAGCGGTGTCCTGGAAATACTGGCTGACCCGGTTTTTCAGCTTTTTGGCCTTGCCCACATAGATGACCTTATCGGTCTTGTCCCGCATGATATACACGCCGGGAGCATAGGGCAGCGACAGGGCCTTTTCTTTCAGTTCTTCAAATGTCATGGTGTCTCCCAAAGAAGAGCCGCCTCTGCGCATACGAACAGAGGCGGCCGGTGATGTGTTACTCGAAGGAATCAGTAGACATCGCGCTGGAGCAGAGCATCCAGAGCGGTCACAGCGGCTTCCTCGTCTGCGCCAACGGCGCTGAGGGTAACGGTGGAGCCGGAGATAATGCCCAGGGACATAATGCCCAGCAGGCTCTTGGCGTTCATCTTCCGATTGCCGGATTCCAGCCAAATGCTGCTTTCGAATTCGTTGGCCTTCTGAACGAAATATGTAGCCTGCTTGTTGTGCAGACCGGATTCGCAGCGAACAACAACTTCCTTGCTATACATAACAAACACTCCTTTTCATCATGCCGGTCAGAAGCACGATGGGTCTGGAAATATAATACCTTTTTTTCCTGTGAATGTCAACCAATTCCTGAAAAAGCCCCACTGGAAATCCCTGTGGATTCGGAGAAATCACGCAAATTCCGCAATGGTAACGCCGTCTTCGCCCTCTCCATACTGGCCCAAACGGAATTTTTTAATGAATTTGTTCTTTTTCAGGTCCTGCTGGACGGCGGCCCGCAGTGCGCCGGTGCCCTTGCCGTGGATGATGCGCACGGAAGTGAGCTTTGCACGCATGGCCTCATCCAAATACCGGTCCAGCACGCAGATGGCCTCCACACAGTCCATGCCCCGCAAATCGATCTCCGTGGGCATGGCGGTCATCTTCATCTCCCGGCCGGAGTGCTTGGGGTGGCCGCCCTTCTGGGCGTAAGGGTTCTCGTTTTCCAGTAAATAGATTTCATCTGCCTTGGCGGTCATTTTCAGAATGCCCGCCTGGAGCTGGTAGGTTCCGTCCTTGTTGATGGCGAGGACGCTGGCCTTGGTGCCCAGCTTTAGAAGCTCCACGGTATCCCCAACCAGGATGCCCCGGCTGGCCTTTGGCCGCTCCTTCTGGGGGGCCTGGGCGCGGATCTTATCCTCGGTTTCATTCAACACCCGGCGCAGCTCAGCCTGACGCTGGTTGATTCCGGTGGTATCGGCGCTGCTTTCCAGCTGCTTGCGCAGGGCCTTCAGCTCTTCGGAAGCGGCATTGGCAGCGGCTCTGGCCTCCTCGATGATGCCCTGGGCCTCCCGGCGGGCAGCTTCCATGGCCTTGTCCTTTTCCTTTTGCAGCTGGAGGTTATATTCCTCACTCTGCTGCTTGATTTTTGCCGTCTCCTGCTTCAGACGCTCTGCCTCCCGGCGGGCAGACTCCATCTGCTGCCGCTGCTGCTCCAGCTGGGAGATCACGTCCTCAAAGTCCTTGTCGCTCTTGCCCACCAGATCATTGGCCTCTTTCAGAATGTCCTCGGAGAGGCCCAGCTTCCGGCAGATGGCAAAGGCATTGGATTTTCCCGGAATGCCGATGAGCAGCCGGTAAGTAGGCTGCAGGGTCTCTACGTCAAATTCGCAGGAGGCATTGATGACGCCCTTGGTGCGCATGGCATAGAGCTTGAGCTCGGCATAGTGGGTAGTTGCCACCACCCGGGAGCCCATTTTCCGGCTGAATTCAATAAGGGCAATGGCCAGCGCCGCGCCCTCGGCGGGGTCTGTACCGGCGCCCAGCTCGTCATAGAGCACCAGGGTTCGGCTGTCGCACTGAGCCACCACGTCTACAATGGTACGCATATGGCCCGAGAAGGTGGACAGGCTCTGGGCAATGGACTGCTCGTCGCCGATGTCCGCCAGAATGGCATCAAAGGTGGATAGGGTGCTGCCGTCTCCGGCGGGCACATGGAGACCGCACTCTGCCATCAGCGTCAGCAGACCGATGGTTTTCAGGGTAACGGTCTTGCCGCCGGTGTTGGGGCCGGTGATGATCATGGTGTCAAAGTCGGAGCCCAGGCGCAGAGAGATGGGTACCGCTTTCTTGGGATCGATCAGGGGGTGCCGGGCATTGCGCAGCTCTACCCTGCCCTGGTCGTTCATAATAGGAGCCCAGGCGCGCATCCGATAGGCAAGCTTTGCCTTGGCGAAGATCACGTCCAGCTGAATCAGCATCTGAACATCCAGACGGATGTTTTCGGCGTAGCCCGCCGCCTCGGCGGACAGTTCGGCCAGGATTCGCTCGATCTCCTTCTTCTCTTTCAGCTCCAGCTCCCGCAGGGCATTGTTGGCGTTGACGGCAGACAAGGGCTCTACAAAGTAGGTAGACCCCGTGGCGGACACGTCGTGGACCATGCCGGGCACATCGTTTTTGCACTCGGACTTAACGGGGACCACATACCGGCCCTGCCGGATGGTGATGATGGGCTCCCGCAGAAATTTGGCATAGGCCGGGGACGAGATCACCTTTTGCAGGCTGTCCCGGATTTTTCCGGACTGGATGCGCATATGGCGGCGGATATCCGCCAGCGTGGAGGAGGCGGTGTCGGCAATCTCCTCTTCCGAGAGAATGGCACCGAAAATCTTGTCCTCCAAGTACTTATTGGGTGTCAGGGCGTTAAACAGAGGGTCTAGCACCGTCTTGGGGTCGTCTTCCGCCACATAGCCCTTGATGGTCCGGGCGCAGCGCAGCACCCCTGCGATCCGCAGCAGCTCCACAGGCTGTAGGCTGCCGCCCCGGTCTGCCCGCTCCAGGCTGGCGGATACATCTGCCACATCAGCAAAGGTGGGATTACCCTTCCTGGCGCAGAGGTCAGAGGCCGCCGTGGTCTGGTCCAGCAGTTCCCGGACGGTATCCAGGTCCGAATCCGGCATCAGCGCCAGGCAGGCCGCCTTGCCGCCCTCGCTTCCCGCGCATTGGGAAAGCATCTCCAGAACCTGCCCCAGCTCCAGCTTGGACAGGGATTTTTCATATAGTTCCGTCATGTTTTTCTCCTAGATCATAAGGTCCCGCAAACAGGGACTTGTAAAAATCCAACGTGGCAAACCCGTGCTCCAGCTGGGTTTGTAAGTACCCTTCCGTCAGTGCTCCCAAGGCGGCCATGGTCTGTTCGTCCAGGCGGAAGGAAAAGAGCTTTTTGGGCGCACAGAGGCAGATATAGCGCATGGCCTCCAGCATCTGCGGCGTTACCGGGATGCGAATGCCCCCGGACTCCGGGTCTCGGCAGGTGCTGCATTCCAGCTGCCCCTGGGACAGGTCGAACCGGTCCGGGCTCTGGTTGCCGCAGACGTGGCAGCCGAAGAGCTCCGGCGTGTAGCCCGCCAGGCAGGCGGCCCGGAGTTCAAAAACGGCCTTGACCATCGTTTCCGGCAGATGCAGCGTGGAAAGGGCATACAGGCAGTTCAGAAGCAGCGCCTGCAGTTCCGGATTCGGCATATCCTCCTGGGAGATGAGCTCCGCCACCTGAGCAAAATAGCTCCCCAGGGACAGCTGGGTCAGCTCCCGCCGCAGGCCCTGAAAGAGCTCCAATGCGTGGGCCTCGTTGATGGTGTATTTTCCTTTGTATTCAAACAGGGTGAATTCCCCGAAGGCCAGCAGCTGGCATGGGGCAATGAGCGGGCTGTTCTTCCGGCGCAGCCCCCGGGCCTTGATGGTCAGCTTACCATAGTTCTGGGTCAGCACCGTCAGAAGGGCGTCGTGGTCATTGTAGTCCGTCACCCGCAGGACGATGGCTCGGATCGTCAGATACATGGTGTTCCTCCTGTTGCAGGGCTTGCGTATACATGAGATAGGCTTCCGGTGCGCCGGTTTCCAAAAAGAGCTTCCAATATTCCGAAGACAGCATGGTCATCCCTCCTGCACGTAGCTTTTGCGGGATGCGGGCGCCGTAGTCTGGAAAATTCTGGCTTCCCCCGGGGGAAGCTGTCACAGCTCTAAGAGCTGTGACTGATGAGGGGCGGCAGGCAGAACCGATAACAAAAAATCTATACAATGAAGTTCATGAAAACAGAACTTTTCTGCTTAGGCGTTACCATACTTTACCGTGTACCGCCCCTCATCCGTCAGGGCTTCGCCCTGCCACCTTCCCCCGAGGGAAGGCGCTTACTCCCGGTAGCCGAAGTTCTTCACGAGAAAATCGCTGTCCCGCCAGTTTTCCTTAACCTTGACCCAGGTGGTGAGGTAGACTTTGGTACCCATAAACTTTTCGCAGTCCTGCCGGGCCAGCGTAGAGATCTTTTTCAGCATCTGGCCCTGCTTGCCGATAATAATGCCCTTGTGGCTGGCCTTCTCACAGTAAATGGTGGCATCCAGGTCGATGACGCCATTGTCTCGCTCGGAGAACTTGGTGATCTCCACAGCAGTGCCGTGGGGAATCTCCTTGTCCAGGCACCACAGCAGCTTTTCCCGGATGATCTCTGCCATGACCTGCCGCTCAGGCTGATCGGTTGTCACATCCTCCGGGAACAGGAAGGGGCCTTCCTGGGCGTACTTGCCGCACATGGAAAGCAGTTCCTCTACCCCGTCTCCGGTTTTGGCGGAGATGGGCATAATGGCCTCAAAATTCGCGGCCTGGGAATATTTGGCGATGACCTCCAGCAGGGTGTCCTTCTCCACGGTATCGATCTTGTTGATGACCAGAATGGCAGGGCAGCGGCTTGCCTGAATTTTTTCAATCAGGCTCTCCTCCTGAGGGCCAATGGAGGCAATGGGCTCTACCACCAGCAGCGTCAGGTCCACATCCGCAATGGATTCCTGAGCTACGTTTACCATATAGTCGCCCAGCTTGGTTCTGGCCCGGTGGAAGCCCGGGGTGTCGACGAAGACGTACTGGGTGTCGCCCTTGGTGACGATGCCGCAGATGCGGTTTCGGGTGGTCTGGGGCTTATTGGAAACGATGGCGATTTTTTCACCTACCAGGTAGTTCGTCAGTGTGGACTTACCCACATTGGGCCGTCCGCAGATGGTGATCATAGCGGTTTTTGTCTTCATAGTCTCTCCTTTATCAGTCCCGGCTCATGCCCGGAATTTCCGATGCAATGGCCTCTTCTCTGGCGCGCATCTGCCGCTTCTGAGGGCCTTCGTCCAGGTGGTCATAGCCCAGAAGATGCAGCATGGAGTGGATGGTCAGGTAGCCCACCTCCCGGCGGGTGGTGTGGCCGAATTCCTTGGCCTGGGCAATTGCCCGTTCCAGGGAGATGCACATATCCCCCAGGGGCACCAAGCCGGTGTCCGGATCTTCGTATTCCGTCCAGTCCGTGGGCAGCTCTCCGGGCGCCAGCTCAAACATGGGGAAGCTCAGCACATCCGTGGCGCTGTCAATGTTTCGGGAGGTGCGGTTGATTTCCCGGATGCCCGCATCATCCGTGACCAGGACGTTGATCTCGCACTTGGCCGTCACGCCCTCGGCCTTCAGCACGGCATTGATGCACGTGCGGATGTTGGCGGAAATAACCAGGCGCTGCAAGCCGCCCTGCTGGAATACCAGATTGATCTTATTTCTCATTGGTTCTCTTCCTTTGATACCGTCCCGGCATGGTCCGGGGCGGGTTATTTTCAGGCTTTGCAGCCTTTTCGTAGGCATTGATGATTTTCTGTACCAGGGCGTGGCGGACAACATCCGCAGAGGTCAGACGGCAGATGGCAATATCCTCTACCCCGTCCAGCACCCGCACCGCATCCTTCAATCCGGAGACCTTGTCATCCGGCAGGTCGATCTGGGTCACGTCTCCGGTGATGACGATCTTGGAGCCAAAGCCCAGACGGGTCAAAAACATTTTCATCTGCTCCCGGGTGGTGTTCTGGGCCTCGTCCAGGATGATGAAGCTGTCGTCCAGGGTTCGGCCGCGCATATAGGCCAGCGGGGCCACTTCGATGGAGCCCCGCTCCTGGTACTTCTGGAAGGTCTCTGCCCCCAGCATATCATACAGCGCGTCATACAGCGGCCGCAGATAGGGGTCTACCTTGTTCTGCAAATCGCCTGGCAGGAAGCCCAGCCGCTCCCCTGCCTCTACGGCAGGCCGGGTGAGGATGATCCGGTTTACGGTCCGCTCCCGGAAAGCGGATACGGCAGCCGCCACGGCGAGATAAGTCTTGCCCGTACCGGCAGGGCCGACACCGATGGTGACGGTATTTTTCTGAATGGCCTTCATGTAGTTCTGCTGGCCAACGGTTTTGGCCTTGATGGGCTTTCCCTTGGCGGTGATGCACACCACATCCTTGGCGATTTTTGCGATTTGATCCTCGTTGCCCTCACTGACCAGGGTAATGAGGTAGCGCACCCGCTGCTCATCGATGGTCTCGCCCTTGGCGGCCAGCTGCAGCAGGGCTTCCAGGGTACGGACGGCCTTGTCCGCCATCTCCTCGTCGCCGGTGACCTTCAGGTCATCTCCCCGGCTGACAATGCGCACGCCCAGAGCCTCTTCGATCCGGCGCACGTTTTCATCGAAGGAGCCGAACACGGCAATCAGGTCCTCTACCCGATCGGCATTTACGATTCTTTCAACTTCCTTGCTCATTGGTCTCTCCTGTCTCCTCCCGGCGGCTGCGGCCAATGGACTCCAGGCAGGAATAGCTGCCGGAGAGCACATAGGCTCCCTCCTCCGGGGCAAAGGTCTCCGATGCATCCAGGACGGTTCCCGCGGTCATAGCACCGGGAAGATAGGTCCTGGCAAAGTGCTGCATCTGGGTATAAGCCGACTCTTCCGGAAGGCCTTGTTCCGAAAGTTCGCAGACTTTGTAGCAGTCCACTGCCATGCGCACCGGCAGCACAAAGCCGCCCGGCAGGGTCAATGGATACTCCCGATACATTCTACCACATTCCATACCCAAAATTCCACTACCAAACCACAATTTTATCCGTTTTTTTCCGAGAATCAGGCTCCACCGCCGGATGATTTTTGCCTCCCCCGCCTTTTGAAGGCAGTATTTGGGGGCGTACACCTGAAAATCCCGGTGGGTATAGGCCATGATCTCCCCCTGCGCCCGCTGGGCCAGGACGGTTTTTCCGCAGTCCGTATAGCCGGAAATCAGCACCTGCCCTTTGGTAACCGCCTGCCCGGGTTTGACCAGAGGCGTTCCTCTGGTGCAAAGCAGGCTCTTGATCACCCCGTCCCGGGCGGCGATCACACTGGCAACGCCGGTCTGAGCAGGCTCCGCAGGGACGGCAGGCTGCTTTTCTGCAACGGAAATCACTGCAACGCAGCCTCTTGTATTGACCCCGGCCCACTTGAGCTCCGGGATGGCGCTGAGCAGGCTGTTCTTGATGGCCTCGCTGCGAAGAGCCCGGCGGTTGGCCCCAAAGCGCAGCCCGCAGCTTTCCGCAGCCGCAAGAATCTGCCGGGCAGGCACCCGCTGGTTGCCGCTGACCCGGACAAAAAAGATCCGGGTAGGGATCAGGATTTGGGCGCATAGCAGCAGCGCCAGCCCGGCAAGCAGCACAGGCCTTCCTGCCAGAGCCCGGAAGCGCCAGTATAGGCCGGTCCTGCCAAGGATCGTCAGCGTTTCTCCCCGCCTCCGGGTCAGGCGCAAAAGCCTGCCATAGCTGGGGCGGGCAACGGAAAAGCGCAGACAGAACTCCCCTTCCGGGGTTACGTCCCGAAGGGCAATCCCGGCGTCTGCAATGGCGCAAAGCGCGCCTGCCGGGTCGGCGGTGAGCAGTTCCGCTTGGATAAGGCCGGTGAGGGAGGTCCAGAGCTTCATGGGCAGCGCCTCCTGAGAAGCCGGATGGACTCCACGCAGCCTGTGACCACCAGCTGCCCCTGCCCCATCCGCGCCAGCACCAGCTCCCGGCCACAGAGGAGAATCTCTCCAAAGGCAACCTTAACACCCACCTGCTCCCGGCTGTACTGGGTCACGCCCCGGTGGTTTTCAATCAGGACCTGGCGGTCCCCGGTGAGCTCCAGCAGGCTTTGCCCTGGCAAGGGCTCTCCCGGCAGGTCCCCGGACAGCCAGGACCAAATACTCCCCTGCTTCACGGCATCCACCTCCTTTTGGTCAAGGGTATGTATGCCGAAGGCGGAAATTGCATAGATTCTCCCGAGGTGATTTCCATGGGGCTGCTATTGATGATCGGAATGCTTGCCATGATTCTGGACAGCCGGACCGCCCTGCAGGGGGCCAGCCAGGGCGTGGAGCTGTGCCTGACGGCGGTGATTCCCAGTCTGCTGCCGTTTCTGTGCCTGTCTATGGCCCTGACCCAGAGGCTGTTTTCCAAAAGGCTTCCCCTTTTTGGGGTGATTGGGCGGCTCTTCGGCATCCCGAAGGGGGCGGAGATCCTTCTGCTCCCCGCTTTGCTGGGGGGCTACCCTGCCGGGGCTGCCTGCATTGCCCAAGCAGCAAACCGGGGCGCGCTGCAAAAGCGGGACGCAGAGATACTTCTCGGCTTTTGCAGTCTGCCAGGGCCTGCCTTTCTGTTCGGCCTGGTGGCCCGGCAGTTTTCGAATGGCTTGGCCGGGGCGGCCCTGTGGGCGCTGGTGCTTCTGAGCGCCTGGGCAGTCTCCCGAATCCTTCCGGCCAGGAGCAAACGAGCGGCGGTGGAACCGGCGGCATCTGCCGACCCAATCGCCCAGGCCGGGGCGGCCATGGGGAAAATCTGCATAACGGTGATCCTTTTTCGGGTGGGGCTGAACTTTTTGCGCACCTATCTCCCGCTGGACGGCATTGCATTGGTGGCGGCAGAGGGCCTGCTGGAGCTGACAAACGGCTGCTGCCATTTGCAGAGTGTTCCGTCAGAACCGGCCCGCTTTCTTCTGGCGGGCGGGCTCACTGCCTTTGGCGGGGTCTGCGTGGGGCTCCAGACCGCCCAGGTCTGCCCGGGGCTTAGTTTACGGGATTATTGGCTGGGAAAGGCACTCCAGGCCGTATTTGTACTGCTCTTTGGCTGGCTGCTGCTGCGAAAGCAGGTCGTTTTGATGGCGATTTTGATGGCGGCACTTATTTTTCTTCCCGGAAAGGTAGCTTTTTGGCGGCACAGGGTGTATAATGGCCTCAAACAACCATCCGGGAGGAAATTATGCTTTTCCGAAAGAAAATAGAACGGGCCTGCGCCTATTGCAAGCATGGCGTGGCACTGTGCGATGACCAGATTTTGTGCGTCAAAAAAGGGGTTCGTACCCCGGACAGCAGCTGCCGCCGCTTCCAGTACGACCCCTTCAAGCGCATTCCGGCCAAACCCAAGGCCATGGATTTCAGCCGGTACAACGAGGACGATTTTTCCCTGTAAAGGAGAGTGAAACCATGCGATTTGAGAAAACACTTCCTTTGCGGGACGGCCGCACTCTGCGTATCCGGAATGCGGAGCCTGCAGACGCCCAGGCCCTTCTTGAACTGATCGTTCTGACCCACAGCCAGACGGATTATCTGCTGGCCTACCCGGATGAGCGCCGGTTCACCCCGGAGCAGGAAGCGGAATACCTGAAGGGGATGCTGGAAAGCGACCGTGAGATCATGCTTCTGGCGGAAATTGACGGTACGCTCTGCGGCTGTCTGGGCCTCAACGCCATAGGCGGCAGATACAAGGTCCGCCATCGGGCGGAATTTGGCATCAGCGTCGACGAAGCCTTCTGGGGCCTGGGCATTGGAAAGGCTTTGATGGAAGCAGTCATTGCATGCGCAAAGCTGTTCCACTACACCCAGTTGGAGCTCAGCGTGGTCGCGGACAACGAACGGGCCGTGTCCATGTATCATAAACTTGGCTTTGTGGAGTTCGGCAGGAACCCCAAAGGCTTCCTTTCCCGGTTCTCCGGTTACCAGACGCTTGTTGAAATGCGGCTGGAGCTGTAATTCTGAGTTCAAACAAGACTCGCAGGGGACGATGAGGGCATCGTCCCCTGCATTTTTTATCAGGCAAAGCAGCCTTTTGTTACGAAAGCATCTCCAAAAATTCGTCCTCTGTCAGCACCGGGATGCCCAGCTCTCTGGCCTTGCGCTCCTTGGAGCCTGCATTCTCTCCTGCCACCACGAAGCTGGTCTTTTTGGAGACGGAGCCGGAGGCTTTGCCGCCGAAGAGCTCGATTTTTTCCGTGGCCTCCTCCCGGGTGAACCGACTTAAAGCGCCGGTGAGGACAATGGTCTTGCCCGCGAAGCGGGTGTCCGTAACGACCCGCTTGCTCTCAAAGTTCACCCCGGCCTCCTTGAGCCGCCGGACCATGTGGCGGGACTGGGGCTGAGCAAACCACTCGCAGATGCTCTCAGCCGTTACCTCTCCAATATCCGGCACCTGGGTCAGTTCTTCCAAAGTCGCCTCCATGAGCTTATCCAGGCTGCCGAAGGCCGCAGCCAGACTCTTTCCGGTCTTCGCACCCACCTGACGGATGCCCAGGGCGAAGATCAGCCGGGAAACATCCTGGCTCTTGCTGGCAGCAATGGCATCCAGCAGCTTTTGGGCCGCCTTGGTGCCGGATTTCCACAGGCCGGACAGCTCGTCCATGGTCAGGTAATAGATATCCGCCGGAGAGCGGATGGCCCCCTTTTCAATAAGGCTGTCCACAATGGCGCTGCCCAGGCCCTCGATATCCATGGCATCCCGGCTGACAAAATGGGCAATGTTCCGGCTCAGCTGGGCGGGGCACTCCGCACCGGTGCAGCGCAGGAAAGCCCCATCCTCGTCCCGTTCTACGGCAGCGCCGCAGACGGGGCATTTTTTCGGCAGCAAATAGGGCTGCGTTCCCTCCGGGCGCTTGGAAAGGTTCACTTCCAAGATTTCCGGAATGATCTCCCCCGCCTTGCGGATGCGCACGGTATCCCCTATCCGGATATCCAGCCGGGTGATGAAGTCCTGATTGTGCAGCGTGGCATTGGTCACAGTGGTGCCTGCCAGCCGGACGGGAGCCACCACAGCCTTGGGCGTCAGCACACCGGTGCGGCCCACCTGAATCACAATGTCCTCCACCAGGGTTTCCTTTTCCTCTGGGGGGTACTTATAGGCCACGGCCCACCGGGGAAATTTGGCGGTGTTGCCAAGCCGTTCCCGGGCGGCCAGGTCATCCAGCTTGATGACGGCACCGTCAATGTCGCAGCTGAGCTTCTCCCGCTCCTCGTTGATGCGGATGACCTCCTTGGAGATTTTTTCGGCATCCGAAAGGAGCTTGTAGGGAATGACCTTGAAATGGAGGGATTTCAGATATTCCAGGGTTTCCGCATGGCTGGCAAAGGTCTTGCCCTCTGCCAGCTGGACGTTAAATACCAGAATATCCAGCTTCCGCTTGGCGGTGACCTTGGGGTCTTTCTGCCGCAGAGAGCCGGCGGCGGCGTTCCTGGGGTTGGCAAAGGTCTTCTCCCCGTTTTCCTCCAATGCTTCATTCAGTGCATGGAAGGTTTTCTTGGGCATGAATACCTCGCCCCGGACGATGAGCCGGGCGGGAGCCCCTTCCAACGCCATGGGAATGGAGCGGATGGTGCGCAGATTCTCCGTCACATCCTCGCCCACATTGCCGTCGCCCCGGGTGGCACCCCGGACGAACTGGCCGTCCACGTATTCCAAGGCCACAGACAGGCCGTCGATCTTCGGCTCCACGGAGAACTGAGCTCCCGGAACGGCCTCTTTGGTCCGCACCAGAAAGTCATCCAGCTCTTCCAGACTGAACACATCCTGCAGGCTCATCAGCGGCACCGCATGGGTCACCTCGCCGAAGGTGTTCACAGCCTGACCGCCCACCCGCTTGGTGGGCGAATCCGGCAGGGCCAGCTCCGGGTTTGCCTTCTCCAGGTCCTCCAGCTCCCGCAGAAGACGGTCATATTCAAAGTCCGGCATGGTAGGGTCATCCAGCACGTAGTACCGGTAGCCCGCATCGTTTAGGAGCTTCGTCAGCTCCTCAATTCTCTGTTTGGGTTCCATAAATGCCTCCTGTGTTCAGAAACGTACCGGGGACCTCCCCGACGATCACGGTCTCCGCCGCCACCACTTCGCTGGTGAGGGAAAAGCTCTCCGTCTGCCCCAGCACCAGAATGCTGGCATCCACATTGACCTCCATCATAAGCCGATGCAGAGTCTGGTTGATGCCTGCCTGCTGAAAGCGGCTTTCAAAGCTGGCGTCAGAATTGCGGATGGAGAGCACGTGTACCGGGATGCAGAAGCCCTTCCCGGCGAAAAGCTCCGGGAAAATGAGACTGCCAATGGGTATTCCCAGCTTCGCCGTATCCCAGTCCAGAATTTCCTGATTGATGATCTCCAGAATCTCCGTTTTCATCCGGTTGACTTCCAGAATATTGGTTTTCATGGCCGTAATACGGCCGTTTAGGTCCTTTTCAAAGTAGACGATCCGGTCATAGGCGATGCTGTCCCGGGCCAGAAGCTCGGTCAGCGCATCGTTGGTCAGATCGGAGGTGGCGTTTTTGATCTGGGTCTCCGCCAGTTCCCGCAAAAGGGGCCGGTAATGGCTGCGAAACAGCAGAAGCCCTCCCAGAACCACCGCAAAAACAAGCAGCAGCCGCAACAAGAAACGGATCAAAAACCGACGCAAGCCCCGCACCCCCCTGGGGTAAGCGTATGCGTTACAGCTTCTTCATATGCGCCCCGGCAGCCTTTGCCATGAGCTTTTTGGTGCCGATGTCATCAAAGGCCACCTCCAGCAGGGCGTCGCCGCCCATTTTGATGACGGACAGGACCATGCCCTTGCCAAAGGCTGCGTGCATGACCATATCCCCCTTGTTGAATTCCGGCGCAGGGGCGCCGGAGGCGGCCTGAGCACGGATGGCCGAGGAAAGATAAGCATGGCTCTTGGAAATGTGTTTTTCGTAGCTCTCCCGGCGGCTCTCCTGGACCTGGGGCCGATAGCCGCCCCGCTTGACGATGCAGCTCTCCGGGATCTCCTGTAAGAAGCGGGAGGGCAGCGCCGAGGCCGTGCGGCCATAGATCATCCGCATTCTGGCATGGCTGATGGTCAGGGATTTCTTGGCCCGGGTAATGGCCACGTAGCACAGCCGCCGCTCTTCTTCCATCTCATCCCGGTCGCCGATGGCCCGCATACCGGGGAAAAGCCCGTCCTCGAAGCCCACCAGGAACACATGGGGAAATTCCAGGCCCTTGGCGGAGTGAATGGTCATCATGACCACCGCATCGTCCCCCTCGTTGTACTGCTCCAGATCGGTGTACAGGGAAATTTCTTCCAAAAAGCCAGAGAGGCTGGGCTCTGTGGTATTGGCGAGGTAGGACTGAATGCTGGACTTCAATTCCTTCACGTTTTCCAGCTTGGTCTTGTTTTCCTCCGTAGGCTTGGACAGGAGCATATCGGCATAGCCCGTGCGGATAAGCAGCTCATCATAGAATTCCGGCAGGCTCATGCCGTTTGCCAAAAGCCCTGCCAGGTCCTCGATCAGTGCGGAGAATTGCAGCAGCTTCTGGGCCGATTTTTCCAGGGGACCGTAATTATAGGGGTCACAGACCACCTCATAGACGCTCTTTCCCTCGGCCTGGGCCAGCTTCTGGACGGTCTCAACGGTCTTGGCCCCCAGGCCTCTGGGGGGATTGTTGATGATGCGGTTCAGGCGCAGGTCGTCTGCCCGGTTGTTGATGACGCACAGATAGGACAGCATATCCTTGATCTCGGCCCGCTCAAAGAAGCGCATACCGCCGATGACCCGGTAGGGAATGCCGTTGCGTTTCAGAGCATATTCCATGGAGTTGGACTGGGCATTGGTCCGGTACAAAATGGCGTAATCCTTGAAGTCGTGGCCCTTGGAGCGGGAAAGGATCTGACTGGCAACGAAGTTGCCCTCGGCCCCTTCGTTCTCCGCCTCATATACGAGAATGGGCTCCCCTGTGCCGTTGTCCGTCCACAGGTGCTTGCCCTTCCGGCCTTCATTGTGGGAAATGACGGCGTTGGCCGCATCCAGAATGGACTGGGTGGAGCGATAGTTCTGCTCCAGCCGAATGACCCGGGCACCTGGGTACTGCTCTTCAAAGGAGAGAATATTCTCAATGGTAGCGCCCCGGAAGCGGTAAATGCTCTGGTCGTCATCACCGACTACGCAGATGTTCCGTCTGTCTCCTGCCAGAAGCTCCGTCAAAAGGTACTGGACGTGGTTGGTGTCCTGGTACTCGTCCACCAGAACATAATGGAATTTCCGCTGGTAGTATTCCCTTACCTCCCGGTCCTGCTGCAAGAGCTTCACGGTGACATAGAGAATGTCGTCAAAATCCAGGGCGTTGTTGTCCTTCAGGCGCTTCTGATAGACGGCGTAGGCCTTGGCGATCTGGACAATGCGGTAGTCCGAGGCGCTGCGGCTGTCCTCCTCCATCTGCTCCGGGGAAATCAGCCGGTCCTTCTGCCGGCCGATGATGCTCAGTACATACCGGGGCGGATAGGTCTTGTCATCCAGGTTCATGTCCCGGAGAATTTCCTTCATGAGCCGCTCGGAGTCCGAGGTATCGTAGATGGTAAAGCTGGAGGTATAGCCGCAGCGGTCAATATACCGGCGCAGAATGCGGCAGCAGGCGGCATGGAAGGTCATGGCCCAGATATCCTCGGCACTGGCCCCCAGCATATTGGAAAGCCGCTCCTTCATCTCTCCGGCGGCCTTGTTGGTAAAGGTAATGGCGATGACATTCCAGGGGTTGGCAGGCTCCAGGGCGCAGAGCCAGTCCGCTCGGTCTGTTTGCTCCTGAGTTGGGTCTTCCGGCAGGTTTTCCAGAAACGTCACATCCTCGTCTCTGACGAAGTCCGGAATTTCCGTCCCTTCCGAGCCCCGGCCATAGCGCAGAATGTTGGCGATTCGGTTGATGAGCACCGTGGTCTTGCCGCTGCCGGCACCTGCCAGCAGCAAAAGAGGCCCCTCGGTGGTCAGCACGGCCTCCCGCTGCACATCGTTGAGCATGGAAAAACGGGAAGCAATGTAGTTCCGCCGAGCGGCCAGAAATCTGGAATCCAATTCATTATTCATAGAAGCACCTGTCATTTCTGTCTTTCTTTTTATCGGCTTTTATTTTACCGCAAAGAGCCGCAAAAAGCAAGCCGCTTATTCCAGCTTCTCCTTGAGAAGGCCCAGCGCCTTGCGCTCCACCCGGGAGACCTGGACCTGGCTGATGCCCAGAATTCCCGCAGTGCGCTGCTGGGTTAAACCATGAAAATAGCGCAGGGCAATGATTTGCCGTTCCCGCTCCGGCAGCGCCCGAACCGCCTGCCGCAGGGCGATTTTCTCCACCATGCGCTCCTCGGATTCCGTATCCGTCAGCACATTTTCCAGGGAGAAGCCCTCCTCCCCTGTCTGACGGTAGATGGACTCCGTGGCGGCGGTGGCGGTTTCGGCCAGGGCGATTTCTTCCGGGGAAAGGCCGGTCTCGGCAGACAGCTCGGAAAGGGTTGGCTCCCGGTCCAGCGTTGCCGTCAGACGGCTGCGGGCGGCTTTGATGGAGGCGGACTGCTCCTTGAGCCCCCGGGATACCTTCACCGCCCCGTCATCCCGGAGAAATCGCCGGATCTCTCCGGCGATTTTGGGCACTGCATAGGTGGAAAACTGGGTGCCGAAGCCGGGGTCGAAGCCCTCTGCGGCCTTCAAAAAACCCAGGCAGCCCAGCTGGTAGAGATCCTCCAGCTCGGTGCCCCTGCCCTGGAACCGCCGGGCAACGGCCCAGATGAGCCCTGCATTCTCCGTGATCAGCTGCTCCTTGGCTTGGATATCCCCGGCCTGTGCCCGGGCGATCAGCTCCTCGGGAACGCTCATTGGCGGCGCTGCAGCTTCCGGCGCATATGTACGGAGGTCCCCCGCCCCTCTATGGAGGTGATCTCCAGACTGGTCATGAAGCTCTCCATAATGGTAAAGCCCATGCCGCTGCGCTCGGCCCCGCCGGTGGTGAAGCTGGGCCGCCGGGCCTGCTCCACATCCGGGATGCCAACGCCCTTGTCTTTGATGACGATATCCAGCACATTGTCCTTGAGAATGCGGCAGCGCAGGGTGATGGTGCCCAGCTTGTCAGGATAGGCGTGGACAATGCAATTGGTCACGGCCTCGGACACCGCCGTGCGGATGTCCCCCAGCTCCTCCAATGTAGGGTCCATCTGAGCGGCAAAGCAGGCCACGGCGCTGCGGGCAAAGGCCTCGTTGCTGGATTTGCTGGGAAATTCCAAAATCATATAGTTGCCGAATTTCATGAAACCGCCTCCCGTATTTCAACAAGCTTGTCCAGGCCCGAAGCCCGGAATACCCGCATGGGCTGGGGAGAAATGCCCGTGAGCAGCAGCTTTCCCTCAATTTGGGTCATGCTGCGCAGGGCGTTGATGACCACGGCGATTCCCGAGGAATCCACAAAGGTCACATCCCGGAAATCCAGCACGCAGATTTCCGGCATATAGGTCTCGATCTTCGCGGCAATAACCTGGATGTAGGCTTTGGCGCAGTGGTGGTCTATTTCCCCAGTCAGGGCGATGGTCAGCTTGTCCCCTTCCTGGAAACTGGTGAAATGCATAGTAAACTCCTCCTTTGTATTTGCTGCTTTCAGTATAGCGGCATAGCTGCGCACTTCCTGTCGGAATCCCTTCCTGGCATAAAAAAACAGGGCTGCCCGGGAATGTCCGTTCAGACAGCTCCGTCAGCCCCGCATTTTGCAGGTAGTATGATTCAGGAATCTTTCGAACCCCATAGGGACGAAAAATAAGCATAATAAAACTGCGCCATTTCGGTTCCTTCCTCCAGGATATGATCCCGAATGTGATTTGCATGCATTTTCTGCTCGGATGGGTCAATTTCGGAATATCTATGGATCACCAGATCGCCTTTGGCCTCTTCCCGCAGAATTTCCTCGTATACGTCCGCGATGATCTCACATTTTGCAACGGGAACGTCCTGTGCACTTTCCCAGGTGTGCCCCTTCGTGTGCGTCAACCCATCTGTGGATTCAAGGCAGTAAAGATAACCCCGCTTTCCCTTGTAGAGAGCTTCCAGCTGGTTTGGAAAGCGCTCAAAATAATGCTGCTTTCCATCTGCGCGAATGCCCATAGTCACAAAGTTCTCATTTCTGCTTCGGCAGCATACCAAAGCGTAGCACCGATCCTCAGTGAAGTATGCAGCCGGTTTGCCGGTTGCATGAGATTTTGCGTTTGCTTTGATGGTATCCAACCCGGGAACAACAGTGCCATGGTAAAGCATTGTACCCATTGTGTTTCTATCCTCCCGATGCATAATAAATCTGCTTCCCGAAGGTTACAGCGCTACCTCAATAGCCTCCCGCAGATTGCGGACGCGGTAGACCGTCAATCCTTCCGGAATATCCAGCTTTTCGGAGCCGCCTTTGGGGATGATGCACTTTTTGAAGCCCAGCCGGGCAACCTCTCCCAGGCGCTGGTTCAGATGGGAAACCGTGCGGATCTCCCCCGTCAGGCCCACCTCGCCGATGGCCGTCAGGTCGTCCGCAATGGGGGCATCCCGGTAGGAGGAGGCCACCGCCAGAACCACCGGCAGGTCCGCCCCCGGCTCGTCCAGCCGCAGGCCGCCGATGACATTGATATAGGCATCAAAGGCCCCCATCCGCAGCCCCACCCGCTTTTCCGCCACGGCAAGCAGCAGCATCATACGGTTGAAGTCAAAACCGTCGGAAGCCCGCCGCGGCACATTGGCCATAGTCTTGGCAACCAATGCCTGCACCTCCGCCAGCACCGGCCGGGTGCCTTCCATGACGCAGGCAACGCAGGTGCCGCTTGCCCCCTCGGGCCGCCCGTCCAGCAGCATCTGGCTGGGGTTTGGCACCTCCTCCAGGCCGCTTTCCATCATTTCGAAGACCCCAATCTCGTTGGTGGAGCCAAATCGGTTTTTGGCCGCCCGGAGAAGCCGGTAGGAAGAATTGGGGTCGCCCTCAAAATACAGCACGCAGTCCACCATATGCTCCAACACCTTGGGGCCTGCAATGTTGCCGTCCTTATTGATGTGGCCAACCACAAACACCGTGATCCCCTGGGATTTGCTCAGGTGCATCATGGTCATGGTGCAGTCCTTTACCTGGGAGACGCTGCCGGGAGAGGAGTCGTTTTCCTCACGGTAGAGAGTCTGGATGGAGTCGATCATCAGGATATCGGGTTTCAGCTCCTCCACGGCCTCCAGAATGTCCGAAAGGCGGGTTTCAGAGAGGATGTACAGCGATTCCGGGGCCACCCCCAGCCGCTGAGCCCGAAGCTTCAGCTGCCGCTCACTTTCCTCGCCGGAGACATAGAGCACGCTGCGCCCGGCACACAGGCTGTTGCAGATTTGCAGCAGCAGCGTAGACTTGCCAATACCGGGAGCGCCGCCCACCAGTACCAGGGAACCTGCCACCGCACCGCCGCCCAGGACACGGTCCAGCTCTCCCATGCCCGTGGAGAAGCGGATCTCCCCGTCGGTGGTCACGTCCTGAATCCGCTGGGGCTTTCGGCTCTGGCCCACGGGGCTGGATTTCGCCTTCCCCGGCAGTGTGGGCTTCTCAATATGCTCTTCATAGGTATTCCAGGCTCCGCAGGCGGGGCATCTGCCCTGCCATTTTGGGCTTTCATTGCCGCAGTTGGTACAGAAAAATACGGTTTTTGCCTTTGCCATCGTTTTTATCTCCGATTCTTTGGAGCAGCACCGCACAGCAGGTAAAAAAGCGCTGCGGTGCTGCCTTGATTTTCTCCATTATACCAAACCCCGGAAGGCCGGTCAACCCAGTTTTGTCCCGACGGCTGCCGCAATCACCGCTGCCATGGCCTTCTGATAATCGGGGGAAGCAAGCTTCGCCTCCTCCTCTGCATTGGAAAGAAAGCCGCATTCCACCAAAATGGCGCATTTCTGACTCTTTTCCATGAGATAGATTCCCTTTGCGGCCTTTGCCTTTCGGCGGCTTCCGGGATTCAGCGTGGAAACCAGGGCGGACTGGACCGTCTCCGCCAGCTCCCGGCTGCCCTCTGCCGTGCCATAGAACACCTGTGCGCCGCTGTATTGAGCCTGAGAGAAGTAATTCTGGTGGATGCTCAGAAGAACGCCGCCGGAGGTCTCATTGACGATGCGCACCCGGTTTTTCAGATCGTCCACCTTTTTCTGGGCAATGGTCTCCCCTTTTCGGTAAATGGCCGTATCCGTTCGGCGGATCATCTCCGTCCGAAAGCCCAGAAAATGCAGCATATCCTCCAGGCGCAGGGCAATTTCCAGATTGTACCCGCTTTCCAGCCGCCCCGTGCAGGAGGTTGCGCCCCCATCCTCGCCGCCATGGCCCGCATCGATTATAACCGTATGGGGGCGTTTTACAGGTAACCGGTCCTGAATGGCGGAAACCGCCCGGGCACCACCGTAGATTCCCACAGCAGCAAGCCCTGCGATCAGAACGAAACATATGGCCCATAGCCGAAGCCTTCGGAACATCCGCACCACCTCTGAATACCTTACGGCATTCCCGCGCTGCCTATGCACAGTCGGGCGAATCCTGCATAGTATGACCCGGAATCAGTTTTCCAAATAGAATTCGAGGAGGAATCCCATTGAATGCCAAGAAACCCGCAGGAAACTATGGGGAGGGTCGCCTGCCCGCCATGGCGCCACTGGCCAATCCCTATGTGCCCTTCCAGATCGAAGGTCCCGTCCGCTATGAGCCGAGAAAAGCCATGGTCCGGGGGACTCTGTATCCCGGGTTGGATCTGCCCTTTATGGGCATGGTCAACCAGAATAATCTGCCGGTAACGCCCCTGTCTGAGGTGCAGGTCCTCGCCTTTGCCGTCCAGGAGCTGGCGCTGTATCTGGACACCCATCCGGAGGACACGGAGGCGCTGGAACTCTATCGGCAGTACCAGCAGCTCTATCAGAAGGTCTCCCAGGCCTATGAGCGGGAGAAACGTCCGCTAAACCACGCCGCGCCCGGACGAGGGGATACTTATGCCTGGCTGGACGATCCCTGGCCTTGGGAATATGCCGCGAATAAGGGGGAATAAGCCATGTTTCAGTATGAAAAGAAGCTCCAATATCCGGTAAGAATTCGCCGTCCCAATCCCCAGCTGGCAAAAATCATCATAACCCAGTACGGCGGCCCCGACGGCGAACTGGGCGCCAGTCTGCGCTACCTCTCCCAGCGCTATTCCATGCCCTTTGAGGAGCTCAAGGGCCTATTGACGGATATTGGGACCGAAGCATCGAAACTGTTCCACTCCGGTGTATTCGCATCTGGAATCAATTCCTTCATTGCGTAAGCCCACTGAAAAGGCAATAGATGAAGGTACACGCTGATATGTTCGCTGTTCTCAATCACCATTTTATCGAGCAGCTGGGTATAGGCCTCGTCCTCCGCTTCTACGCCGGAGAGAATTTCATTGACTGCGTTTTTGATGGAAATCATCAGCTCCTCTTCCCTATGACGAAGCTCCTCCTGCTGGGACACACTGGTCAGGAGCGACTGCTGGGCTTCGATGGCCGCATCCTGTTTTTCCCGCTCCGCAAGGTACTTCTCTTTGGGCATCTCCCCAGAGAGGTATAAATCCAGCAGCTTCTCCTTTTTCGCCTCGCAGCCCGCAATCAACCGCTGGGCGGCCTCGGTGTCAACGCCAGACATATCCTGCTGGATGACCAACTGAATCACCTTCAAGAGATTGTCTGTAACCTTACCTTTGTCAAGCCGAAGCTGTCGCATAACCAAGCACATGATATGGATTGCATCCTCATTGCGAATCCCCGGGCTGGTACAGCCCACTTGGTTTCCGGCAGCATCAATATGGGGTCGTCCGTTCTGGCTGGCCTCGTAGCAGCGCCACCCTTTATAGCGGCTCCCGTCCTTTCTGGTTTTGTATCTGGCGACATAGCTGGAACCGCAGCATCCGCATTTAATCTTCCCTGAAAAGGGATAGCGGTTTGAGTGCTTGGATTTCCCTTTCATAGAATCGGATCGCTCATCCAGAATCCGATTGGCTTCATTGAACAGCTCTCTGGAAATGATAGGTTCGTGATGATCCTTGAGAATCACAAATTCCTCTTGCCCTTTGTTGTATTTCTTATCATGGGACAGATAATCAGGAGTATATGTTTTCTTTTGAACCAGATCACCGCAGTATTTTTCATTACGGAGCAGCCGTAGGATAACAGTATTAGACCATTCCTTGACCCGCATCGGGTTAATTCCGGCCTCCCGCAGTTCCCTGGCAATTACATGAGTGCCCTTCCCCTCTTGGACAAATTTCTGGAAAATCAACCGCACTACCTCTGCGCTCTCCGGATTGATGGTCATTTTCCCGTCAGTAACATCATAGCCAAGCATACTTCTCCCGAATACAACGCCCTGCTCCATCTGCCGCTTCTGGCCCCATTTGACCCGCTCAGAGGTCCTTCGGCTTTCCTCCTGGGCAATGGAGGACATGATGGCCAGCCGCAGCTCCGCATCACCGTCCAGAGTGTTGATGTTGTCATTCATAAAGATAACACCTACACCCAGCTTCTTCAGCTCCCGGGTATAGGAGATGCTATCCAGTGTATTTCGGGCGAAACGGGATATTTCCTTGGTCACAATCAGATCCAGTTCTCCGTTCTTGGCGCAGGCAATCATCCGGTTAAATGCTTTTCGTTTTTTTGTAGTGGTTCCGGACAGCCCTTCATCGGCAAACACCTCGAAAAGTTCCCATTCCTGGTGGCACTGGATGTACTGGCGGAAATAGCGCTGCTGGCTCTCAAAGGAATTGGCCTGATCCTCATTGTCCGTAGAAACACGGCAGTATGCGGCGACCCGCTTTTTCGTCTGCTGGAATCGGCGCTCCTGATTCATCAATTCATAGCGATCAATAGACATGAAATGCTCCTCCTTTTTTGAAATACTGCAATTTTACGGCAGCCTTTTCAAAAAGTCGAAGGTGCCAATCCTCTGTATGTAAAAGCACCGAGCCTAGGCCCGGTGCTTGCTGCGCTCCTTCGTATACTGCTTTTCAATCTCCGCTACACAGTGCTCCTTTTGCGCATGGGTCAGGAGATTTCGCTTTTCCAGGGAGTAAAGAATGGATTTCTGCAAGTGAAGCAGGAATTCCGAGTATTGCGGCTCCATCAAATCAGGAACTGGTTCTCCTACATAGACATACTCTTTCGGCTTCAACAGGGCAGACCTCCCCTGCCCTATTCTATTACGGCACCCCAAAATTCATGCCTTGCTTAACGCCCCTTCCGCTTCGTAATTTCATATTCCACGCCCATCCGTTGACTGCAATAGGTACAAAGCTCTTTCTCGTTGCTGGCAGGGTTCACCCGTCTCAAAAAATAAGCGCCTGAACCATAGAAATTATCGGCACAGGCGCTGCAAAGACAGAGTGTCAGTTTTTCCGAGGTGACAGGAATCAGACCAACGCTAATAGCCAACGCATGGTTCAGCCCTCTGCATTCCGTTTCAGAAAGTTTCCCGATGTACTGTACCAGCCGTTTCTTGTCGATGGTACGAATCTGTTCCAGCATCACCATAGACGACTGGGAAAGCCCATTCTCAGAGCCTAAATGATAGTGGGTCGGGAGCTTTGCTTTCGTGCCGATTCTGGTGGAAATAGCCGCAACAATGGTTGTGGGGCTGTGCCGGTTGCCTACATCATTCTGGATGATGACCACCGGGCGATAGCCGTTCTGTTCAGAGCCAATGCCCGTCCCCAGGTCTGCATAATACAGTTCTCCACGAAGATATGTTCCGTTCATATGTTGATTGACCTCCTTAGTTTATAGGCTTTTCTGCCTATGTAGAAGCCAATTTGTCCTCGACACCCCGGCTCTTTGGGAAGTCGCCAAACGGCTGGCAGCGTACCAGCTCCACGGGATGTTCTGTGCCCTCACATGGTTCTCATGTGACCGCCCTCATTGCGTTCCTAGCTGTGACTGGACGGGAGTATCATTGTCCCCACTGCCTGTTATCGCCCTGCCGGGAGCTGTCCGGCAGTCTTAGAAACCGTTTCTCGCTCCGTGCTGGGGAAAGCTAACAGGTCAGGAAAAACGCTGTGTCCTGATATTTTCCCTGGCACATCCCGGCGCAGTTTCTAAAGTGGCTTATGCTCATCGCAATAGCAATGGGAATGTGTTTGACGAATGGGTATTCTTTTTTCAAGCTGCAAATCCGCTCCTCAAACAGAGAAACAGGTGAAGGATTTACCCCCTTCACCTGTTTGCTCACTTATCGGCTAAAAGTGTAGTCTTGAAAACTACTTTTTCAGAAAAAATCTTTGAGCTTTTTCAGTGCAATGTCTACGCTGAATTTGACGGCTCGTTTGGTGCAGCCTTCCATTTCCGAAATCTGTTCGAAGGTATACCCATCAAAGTAGTACAGCCACAGACGGCGGCGCTGAATCTCCGGTAGTGTCAAGATTGTCTTATGTAGCTTCTGATATAGGAGCTTTCTGTAAACCTGATCTTCCAGCGGTTCCGGGGCTGCTGCGGCTCTCTGGTTTAGAGTTCCTTCCGTTAAATCAGAATGCTCATAATGTCGGCTGACCACATTTAGGTGCGATATATCCTCCAATTCGTATTGGTCAAACACGGTGTAGAGCTTTTCATCGACCAGCTCTTTATGATAAACCCCTTGACCGTCTGAAAACGAGATGAAATAGCTTCCATCTTCTACAGAGAGCGCATAGGGGTTGTCTTTGTCCTTCTTTCTTTTCGGATGGGTCCCATCCATGTTGGTTTCCTCCAATCAATCTGAATTTTGAAGATTCAGGTTGATTGGAGGTGAGCGGCAATGAATTACCGCTGCTTTTTTATAGGAATGTCCTCTGTCGGAACATATTTCCGGCTTTAGGGCGCATTGGGTCTGTCGTCTATATTGAAATGCAATTTATGGCATTGACGACATCGAATGACCATACACGTATTCCTTTCAATCTTGGAATATATTTCCATTTCGGATACATTTGGTTGTATTCAAAGGAAAGATGTCGTATTGTAGAATATTCACGAGGTGAATTTGGAATGCCTGAGTATTCTCGTGCTCTGGGAGATGCGGTTAAGCGTGCCCGTATTCAACAGGGTCTTTCGAAAAAGCAGCTTGCAGATATGATCGATGTCGATGTGCGTACAATCACAAACATCGAAAATTATGAAAGCAATACGACTTTGCACGTTTTATACCGTTTGATGAACACGCTAAAGATTGATTCCCGTGTAGTGTTTTGCCCTGAAAAGAAACAGGAATCCCAGCTTCACTTCCAATTAAAACAGTTCATTGAAGAATGCACGGAAGAAGAAGTCGCTGCTTTGATCCCGGTTTGCGAATCCGTCACCAGAGTACTTCGCACCCAAAAAGGATCAATGATAGAAGAATAAAATAAGAGCCTGCTTCCCTACAAAATAGGGTTAAAGCAGGCTCTTTGCTTTTTACAAGCGGCTCATTTTGCTTTCCAGCATCTTAAATTGTATGACATCTATCCGAATTTCGGTTTTGCACTTCGGACAGTACAATGGAAATCGAACCAGGATAGTATCTTCGTAGACTTTGGTCCGTGATTTTCCCCTGCAAATTGGGCACCGAATCCATCGTGAACCCATTTGTCTGTCACTCACATAAACTCCTCCAACTACGCCCCAGCTCTGCGTATGGTCGTCCGGCCTTTATGGGGCAATTGTTTTAGCTGTTTGAATTATTCAAATAATGGAAACAGCGTCATTGGCTCTAGCGTATTTCCAGCAGAGAGAAACACTTTTCCGCTTTCATCCGGCTGAAACACCAAATTCATGACGGTTTCTTCGTCCTCATTTCTCTCCTCTGTTACCCATCCAGAGAAGTGTTTTCCATCCGGGGCAGTCACAACGGGACACATCAGCTGGGTAATGGAGGTATCATAAAAGTCAGATTGCAGGACAGTATCCCCATTTTTGAAGGTAGAACCTATTGGTTCATTTTTCCAGAGAATTTTGCAAAACTAATACTCACTAGGATAAATGATTGATTTTTTCATAAGTTTTAGCAAAAACGCAACAGCTGTAAATCAGTATGAATATAGGAACTACACCCAGTGCAATCCACGAGAACGTATTTACTGTCTCCGAAATAATTATTGAAACAAACATGCAGATTAATTCTGTTATGGCAATCCGGACTTGTAACATTTGTTCTATCTTCTTTACAGACATTCCATTTGTAAGAAGTATTTCCCACTCTGCTTTGGAACTGAACCTTTCCTGAAGCAAGTTTTCCCGTGTCAGGATTGCAGAGCAAGCGACAAGTACCGCACCTACCAAAAAATCCTGCCAGGTCTGCTGTTCCAATAGGTTCCACGCAAGGCTGGTGTCTGTATTTGCGCCTACTGAAAAACTCTGCTTCCGTAGCTTTGCGCTCACTTCCTCTACAGCGCCTTTGTTTGTCAGCAGAAAAGCAACATTTGTTCCCGTAAACTGCGCTCCAAACAGCTTGTGGGCCACTTCATAGCTCATGTAGATATGGGGTATTTCTGAATCATCCTGATAAATCCCGCAAACCTGTGCTTTTGTCTCCACATCTCCGCTTTTCAGCAGAAGTTCTTCCTGAACCGCAATTCCAGGTTCGTCGTCCTTCTCTGCAAATAGCCTAGTTGCTGCCTCATTCAGCACAAGGTATGGCATATTGGTATTATCCATGAAGAGTGTTCCGTCTGTCAGATGCACATCCGGATAGGATGCGTACACCGCATCAATTTGATTGCTTGCGTCTTTTTCTCCATAAGTCAGTTGACAATTGATTTGCAAAATTGGGCTGACTCGCTCTACACCAGAAATTTGTGAAAGCGTATTCAAATCAATTGTTGTACCGTCCGTAGAGCCGATTAGCTCAAATGGGGTGTGCTTTTCCGTATATAGCTGCTGGGCCGTCTGAGAGCCGGGGAACAACATGTAGAGGCCAAGGCACAGCATGATGATGGCTGTCCAACCGCAACGGGGGATGGTCCTTGCCGCAATTTTACAAATATGCCCCGCCATGATTCTTCTGGCGTTTCTTGACAAGGATAATTCCGATGACTGCCGCAAGGATTACACCTCCTAAAATCAGCACGGAAACCCACCACTGGCTTGCCGCCTTTTGCTTTTCTTTTTCCGTGTTATCCGTTTGCTGCAGCTGGACAATCGGGCGGTTTACCGTTGTTTCAAAGGTTGTTTCCTGTTGGAATGACTCTCCGTTCTCGTTTTCATATATCAACGTAACGGTGCCGACTGTACCGCCGTACTGGCTGCCGCTTTCATTGCCCTTACTGGCATTCAAGGCAATAATGTACAGTTCAATTTTGGTCGTTGCAGAGGTTCCCGCCCCCATAGTGCCGATATATCCCGTATTGGACGGCGCAAAGCCAAAACCGGAAACAACACAGCGGACGTTGTACATCGGGTCCCGGCCCATATTCATCACCTGGAAGTTTACAGGGATGGTTTCGCCTACAGTTACGCTGTCTGCAAAGCGGGGCATCACCAATTCCATATTGGCGGGCTGCTGAATTTCAACTAGCGTTGTGCCGGTAGATGATAGATTCAAGGTTTTGCTGCTGTCATAGTTAAAGATAAAGTTCAGGGGATATTTCCCTGCCGGGAGTGAAGAATCCGTTCCGAAGTGAACGGTCAGCTCCGCTTCTCCACCAGCGGGGATTTTATCGATCTGGAAAACATTGCTGTCCTCCAGCAGATTGATATGCAGGTTTCCGGTGTCTACCTTTACCAGCATATTCCGAACAAATTTCGTTGTCAGGGAGTTTTTAAGTGTGACCGTCAGGGTGAATTCTTCTCCCGCCATCGCCTTTTCTGGCTCTACCCTGCTTCCGGAAATGTATATGACCGGTTCGGCGGTTGCGACCTCCGGGGCCGTCTGCTTGATTTCTGTGGATTGACCATCCGTAATGGTCACATAAATGGTGTAAATGCAGGCAATCGAATTGTTCTCTTCATCGTAACCGGAGATATTGACTGTTACGGGATAAACGCCGTTGTACCGCTTTTCCGCAAGGGCCACATCAAATTGTACGAGGAATACATCCTGGGGTTCCTCCGTATCCTTGGGAACAACGGATTCCAGTGTAAATATTTTCTCGTAGTTGGCAATTTCAAAAGGAGCGGATGCGCTGGCCCCCAGGCCCAGAGATACCTTGATCTCGTCCTTATAGAGGCTTCCGTTGGTGCGCAGAGGCAGAACCAAGTGCATGGTGTTCCCGCTGGTCCTGGGTATGTAGCCATCCTCATAGGCCCGGTCCATGCCGTGGTAAACATGCTCGGTGTCAATTTCCACCGCAGTCGGAATTTTTGAGGGCGTAGTCGGCTGTGTTGGCTGAGTGGGCTCCGTTGGCTGAGACGGCTCTGTAGGTTCAGAAGGCTGCGTCGGGGACGTGGGCGTTGTGGATGGTTCTGTCGGCTCCGTTTCGGTTGGTATTGTCGGTTCCGTTGTAGGCGTAGCAGGCTCCATGGGCTGTGTTGTAGGTGTTGGATCGGACAGCTCCGTTGAAGTATCCTCTTCTTCCTGGTCAGGTGTGCTTTCCTCTTGTGCGGCAACAGTTTCCTCGGTGGCCGTGGTATCGGCGGTATCCTCCGCCAAAGCGGAGAGCGGCAATGTCAGCACCAGTACCACGGCCAGCATTCCCGCAAAAATCTTCTGAATCATTTCTTCTTTTCCTCCATCCTTACACACGCAGTTCTCGTGTCCACTGTACTTGCTTCGGGGCTGGGGCACCGCTGAGATAAATCAACACACTGCCCTCCGGGCGGAGCTTCCGCAGGGTGCGCCATAATGTATCTGTATCCAGGTCCGGTAAATCATCCAGGAAGCCGTGGAACACCAGCATTTTGGGTTTACATATCACAGCCCGCAGAATCGCCCCATGGGCCTGCTTCCTGGCAGAGCATCTTCCTGGCGTATTGTAAAGGTCGTACAGCGGCAGAAGCTCCGAGGTCAGTGCCTTTACCGCCCGTAGAATTTCCGTATTCTCAATGCCCGCCAAGCGCATTGGAAACACAATTTGGTCAATCATCCGCAGCTCTGGAATCCACCCCAAGCCTTGCGGAATTGCCCCAATATTTTCCCGCCGGAAGGCAGCCCCCTGGTCTGGTTTCAGTGCGTACAAGTCAACACCATTGATAAGAACCGTTCCCGCATCCGGTCTTCGCAGGCCGCAAAGGGCTTCAAAGAACAGCTCACTCCGTTTAGGCGAACTGTTTATGAAAATAGTATCCCCGGCATCTGCTTCAAATGCCAGCATCCGTTCCAGATTGCCTGCGCTTCTCAAATCCGGGATAAAGCTTGCTTCTATCAAATGTCCCATTACCGTACCACCGTCAGAACGCCCGCATCCATTTCACAGACCGTATCGCAGAGCTCGTCAATATCCACCTGGTTGTGGCTTGCCAGAATTACAGTTTTCCCCTCTTCCCGGAGGCCCTTAATAACGTTTCGGATATGTACCACACCGTGCTTATCCAGGCCGTTAAAAGGTTCGTCCAGGATCAGCAGACTGGGGTCCTCCATCAACGCCTGGGCAAAGCCCAAGCGCTGCCGCATTCCCAGAGAATACTTTCCCACTGGCTTCTTCATATCCGGGTCCAGCCCTACCTGTTCCAGGACAGCCCGGATGGTCAAGGCATTGGCCTTTTTTTGCAGCGAGGCCAAAATCTTTAGATTCTGGGTCCCAGACAGGTGGGGCAGAAATCCCGGTGTTTCAATGATAATGCCGATATCCTCCGGGAAATCCGTTTCCTTCCCCACCTGCTTGTGATTAACGTAGATCACGCCGCTGTCCGGCTTCAAAAAGCCACATATACACTTCATCAGGACAGTCTTGCCAGAACCGTTGTTGCCCACAATTCCGTGAATTTTCCCCTTTTCAAAGGTGTGGGAAACGCTTTTCAAAACGTGTTCATCCCCAAAGTATTTATTGACATCACATACTTCAATCACGTTTTCCATAGCTCACCCCTCCGTTCCCGTAAAGCTGAAATTGTATCGCTTGGCTGCCCGAATGGAAGCAAAATACAAGATCACGGACAGGCCAATAAAAATACAATAGGACTGCCACAACCGGGGCAGCTTGTCATAGCCGAAATTGTGCATATGGTATGTGGCCTGGTTCAGTGGAGACAGCCAGCCGATAATGACATTGGCAATGTAGTAGGCTTCATCCGGCAGCTTTAGAATAAGCTGAATGGTATCCGGCTGCATGAGAATTCCGTACAGACTGAACACTAGTACACTAACAACCCCTGCGACTTGACCGAACCGCAAGTTGCAGGCCAGCATCAGCAGCACCATAACAGAGGTATAGCCCAGCATGAGGCAGAAAATGGAAATCATGCTCTGATAGGGCCAGCTCAATTCCAGCGTTTTGACCAACGCCGGAATTGCTACACGCTCACCAGCATTGGTATAGCCGAGGATTGCCGCTGTGGGGCTCCACATATTGGCAGCGAAGGATTGCTGAATGGAGAGTATTACGGTGCTTGCTAGCATAAAGGTCAGGTAAATCGTGGTAGCTGCCAAAATGTACACAACTTGTCCTGAGATCCAAGTTCTCCGGTCCGTCCGGACCAGGTAAAAGGGGATTCCGGAGGACAGGAAAGGCATGTCCGCAAAGAGCAGTACCAGCAGCACAGAGGATAGAAGGATAGAATTGCTGTCACCGAAGCTCCAGATAAAGGATTCTACCATCTGCATCGTTGTGTTATGGTCGATGGCAAAACGGACGGCTTTGTCTGTCAGGAGGAAGCTCATGATGAATGTGAGGGTGAATGTAACAATAATCCGTGGGTTTCCCCACCATAGCCGGAAATTGTATCCAGCAATGGTGCGTATTTGTTTTATTTTTTTTAAAGCTCCCATAGTTTTTTCCCAGCTCGGATCACAAAGAAGAGTCCGCTGATTGACGTTAGTTCCAATAGAAACACCGCTGCTCCCCATACGCCAAAAGGCCAGATATCTGCTTTTGTCCAATTTAGAGGGTGAAGCAATGATACATTTGGAAAATAACGCTCACAGAGGATGATCAGCAGATAGTAGATGATGAAAGGCGAAGTATATGCGATGTATTTGCTCTCCATGAAAGAGCTCATTGCCATTCCAACAACAGACCACATACCACCAACCAAGAAAAAAAGTAAGAAATTCGATAAAAATTGTATAGCTACTCCACTATTGGGTGCCAATTTTTCCATTGGAGAGAAAATCAAAGATGCGATTCCCCACGCTACTATGCCCCCTCCCCAAAATATTGATCCTCCACACGCAAAGGAATTTGCTATTTTCTTCAATAAATAGCCTTTTCGATCTGTGCGGATTATGTAAAACCTAACAAATTTACTTTTCACATCATCAATATATTTTCCTGAAAAAGGTATAACCGCTAATATCGGCACAAATGAGTTTGTCACCTTTGTCTGCAAAGCAGATATCATAAACTCGTTTGCATATCCTGCCGGTAGATTGATTCCACCTCTCAGAATAACAATCACCTCGTTTATCATGCTTGAATAGAGGATAATTATAAATCCTGTTGCGGATATGAGCCAGTTCCACGGCACTTCCATTTGAATAAACCGACCTCCTCTTCTTCTGCCTTCGACTGCAGTATATATAGATTGATCCTGTGTGATTGAGTTAGTATCCCTAAATATTCTTTGATACTAGTTATCTGATTTATGCTGCTTTATACAATTCCTATTGATTTGTGGCGTTTATAACAGTTCCATCCACAGCATTCAAGGTCAAAAATGTATATCCGTTTCCGTCTGTGTCTAAATCATATATTGTTCCGGATTCGATATTTTCAAATTGGACGCTTCCCTGGAATGAAACGGCAGGTACATAATAATAACAGTCATCCGAATTGGCTACTTTTACACGTGTCAGTCCGAAGTTCATTTTATCTATTTCAATATTGCATCTAACATTTTCACTGTTACCATCAAGTAATTGCATATAATCATATTGGTACATATCACTCAGCGAAAGTTGTTTTCGTGCGAGTTGAAGCAGTTCGTTTATTGGGATCATCTTTGCACTTTCGTTGACTGTTTGTTTAACATCAACAGGGGAATACAAGTCAAATGTAATCAATCTTCCCGTTGCGCCAAAAGAAAACATGGCATCTGTAATATAATAATTCGATGCATAGTTATCTTTGCTTTTTAAGTTTATTATCTGGTCTCTGCGTATTGCTGCTATTCCACCAAACGAAGGAACGGCATTTACATGAATGAGGTATTCATTTCCAGACTGTTCCACATAGACTTCATCAATTAGCCAATTACCGATTTGCATTGCCTCCAACATCTTTTGGGCACGTTGCTTGATATTCGCAACTTGCGCTTCCGTCGGCCTACCCTCCCCACATAATCTGGACATAAAGATTTGATGGTCTATTCCGTTTGGACTCATTCCGTCATACGGGTAAACATATATATTATTTAACTTAAAATCTGAACGGTTCCTTGTAACAACATCGTATAAAAAAGGCACCTCGTCATCTTTCAATGATAATCTTATTTCGTCATTATCTTTTGATGTGTCCATTTTTTTTGCAGTTTCAAAATTCTCAAGGTAAAAAGTTTCCTTTGTAAATTCCCACTTTGCCAGCTTATGTGGATTTTCATTTGGTGCTGTTTCCATCAAAAGCGTATATTCCTTAACAAAATTATCTACGGATTTACTTCCTACGAAGGGCATCCACCTAGCTAGCTTCTCTTGGATATCCGATTTTGAATATAGTGGCGAAAAACGCGGTTCTGCCTCATAAAATATTGCATTTGGAAACAATACTGAAGCGACTCTTTGCGCATCATCCGTTGTGAAATAATGCGGCACAACTTCAACAATAGGCATCTGAGATTCTCCGGTCTCCACATCTATATTAAATGTAAAGATGACCGTCCCGTCCGTACTTTCAAACCTATTATTATACTGTATATGTGTATCATTTCCTTCTCCCATTTGGGTAACATCGGTTTCCGTTGTTGCCTCATATGAATAAATATCACCCTGCGTATTACCTTTATTGACTACAACTTCTCTGTCCGGTTTTTCTTGGCATCCATACAGAAATAGTGTAGCGGCCAATAAAGCTATCAATCTTGTTACTAATCTCACCATTTTCATTCCTTTCATAAATTAAGTTATGCTACAACACACAGGCCAATACATTTTGGCCTGTGTGTCAGTAAAAATCAACCTAATGTTGTAACCAAACCACCTACTGTATTATCACTACTGAAATACTTCAATTGCTTGGTTTTATAATCATACCTTGCAACCTTTGAATAATTGTACTATTTTCTCGTTAAAACAACAGCTAATATCGAAATGTTGGCTGCAAAAACGCCCATAAAATACATCATAACATAGATACTGGTATTCACTTTCATCAGCATAAAAATCATTGACACACCGACGGCACACCAAGAAACTGCGATACACCTTTTTCGATTTTCACGACGTGATTGTTTTGATAGTGGTTTGTTTTGTGCCTCTATTGGTGCAAAGAAATACATTACTACCAATGAAACAACTGCCAATATAAGGTGAACATTTGGAATTAGGGCAACCGCTCTGCTAGAATACAGCGAAAAAAGAAAAACTGTAGAAAAAGTGACGATACACATAAAATGCGTCTTTGCGTGATACCCACCTCCAGTTACCCGTAGCGGAATAAATCCAATTAAATACGGAATCCAGGCATATTTAATCCCGCATAACGCTGATAGCAGAATTAAACAAAGAATACCAACAAAACTTGAAATCAGCAACTCGAACCCATATATGTATGCTTTTTCACGCTCTGCGGGAATAATCTGATTCTCACACAGTCTACCACAAATCCACGTTGCAGCTTTATAGATACGATCATCTCCTATCCGCCTGTCTTTGGCTATAGTATATATGTACTATCCTTTCCATTCAAGATATCTGGCATGAGTGGCAAGCCCAAAGGCACAACTGGAAATAATTCTCCATTATTCTACATTTATACCGTTATTTTTTACCTGTACTATTACGTTAAGAAAGCAATTTATTTGGAGTATAATGCGGATATACAGTATGGATTGTAGGTGAATCAATTTGAACAGCATTCGGGACCGTTTGGGGCCATTAATTAAAGCAAAGAGAATACAACTTGGAATGACGCAAGAAGAACTTGCCGACCGGTTGAATATCTCCCTCAGCTTCGCCGGTCAAATTGAGCGTGGAGAATCTATGCCAAGCGTTGAAACCCTCGCACTTATCATGTATGAGCTGAACATCGATCCTCGCCTTATTTTCATTGATGGAGACATAGGCAGCTCTTCCGAATACGACGAATTGTGCTTACTCTTGCGCCGGATGTCGGTATCACAGCGTAAGCTGGTATTGGATTTCGCAAAAATGATCCGTTCTTACAAAATAATATAAAAAAGAAACCGTTTGCGTAGCTGTGAAAGCTTCAGCAAACGGTTTTTGTCACAAATGGTCCTTGTAGCGGCATAAGTGGTCATTTACCTCCCCTTGTTATTCCGTCTTATTTAATGTATAATAGTACGAATAATAGAGATAGAGAGAAGGTGTCCGTAAATATGGGCAAACTTCGCATTGCGGTATGTGATGATGATCCGATAGATCTTGACAATACTATCAGTATGATAGAGAAATACGATAAGAGCAAAACATTTGACATAGTCTCCTTCACGCAGGCAAGCCCCCTTCTGAATGCCACAAATGCAGGGGCGTTTGACATTCTACTGCTTGACATTGAAATGAAAGCACCCAATGGCTATGATGTCGCTAGACAAATTACCGCCACGGCCTCTCCGCCTGTCATCATCTTTGTGACGAAAAGCAGTGCTTACACCTTAAAAGGCTATGGTATCGCCCTGCGGTACTTGCAGAAACCGCTGGACGGGGCCATATTCGAAGAAGCCTTGGATGCCTCTGTGCAAGAAGCAACCGCACACCGCCTCTACTTTACATCTGACGATAAAACAGTAGCGCTTCCCCTGCGTAAGATTCTCTATATCGAGATGTATGGGCATTACGCAACCATCCATACATATTCATCTGAATACCGTGTTCGAAGTACCCTGAGGGACATCCAAAACAAACTTCCGCAGGGCTATTTTGCTCTCCCACATAAAAGTATATTGGTAAATTTTGAGCATGTACTTTCTGCGTCCAAAAGCGTAATCCAAATGGATAACGGCACAACCATCCCCATCAGCAGACATAGATATAGAGAGTTTAATGATGCATTTTTTCGTTTTCTGGAGAGGTAATATCAAATGTATATTCTGGCAGAAGTGATTGGGGTTATATCAGAAGTTTTTATTATCTATATTTTTATCCAGGGTATTTGTCCGAAAAAGGAATGCTCTCCAATAGCGTTATTGCTTGCTTATGTTGGATATGGAGCAGGCCTTCTGATCCTGTCTTTTATCGGCAATGCTGCTGTCTTGCGTATTGGTTTTTGCTGTCTTGGAATCGTTCTTCTGGTTTCCTTCTTCTATACAGCAAATGGCATACAAGCGCTTTTTATGGGAATGGCTTTCTGCGCAATATATATGCTGATTGATGTTGGTGTTTTTATAGCGGCCTCTCTTCTTCACATAGACAGCGATTTAATCATGTCAAGAGGGACTTCTCGATGCATATATATTGCCACAACACACATCATTCTCCTCGCCGCAATTTCCATTGTGCTGTGCTTTTTCAAAAGCAAATCTAATGCTATCACTTTTTCTTTTATCCTAGTTCTTTCGCCTGGATATATTATCAGTATTCTCCTGGGATTATCGTTTTGCCGATATCTTCAGGCTTCTGGAAGCGACCTTCCCCTCCCCTTCCTATTCGCTTCCATTGCCCTGCTGTATATGAACATTGTTCTGGTTTTCTACGCTCAGCAGGCCAAGATTTCAGCTAAAACACGTCAAGAGATAGAAATAGCCGAACACCATTATAAAATGCAGGAGCTTTACTATAGTCAACTTCAAAATGAACAAAATGAAACTCGTGCACTCTTCCATGACATTAGTAAACGAATGACCGCAATGAATGAATTAGTTCGTGAAAGCAGTTCTGAGCAAGCGCATGAACTTCTGTCTGAAACACAAAAGCTCTACGAAAATATTGGTAATGTCGTTGACGTTGGAAACAGTATCATAAGCGCCATACTGAACGAGTATAAAGCCAAAGCGCAACAGAAAAACATTGAGTTTTCTTTTTCCGTAAGTGTTCCGGAACAGCTTCAAATTTCTGCTGTTGATTGCTATATTCTCTTGGGAAACACCTTGGACAACGCAATAGAGGGGGCTCTCTCTGTACCAGAAGATAAGCGCCGAGTCCATTTGCAGCTCCGCCAGCACCAAAAGACGCTGTTTTATAAGATTGAAAATTCGTGCACAGAGGGTCACACAACCAGAAAACGAAGTGGAAATCACGGTTACGGTCTGCAAAACGTTCGTAAGTGTGTTGACAAATATTCGGGAGAGATGGTTACCTCATACGAAAATGGCAATTATATTTTTACATCACGAATAACATGCCAGAGCCAATAGGTTGCTGATACAAAATTGTTAAACGGCAGGCCCGTACGGGCCTGCCGCAAATAATTGTAGGAGGGTATTTCCAGTACACCACCGGGGAGCAGAAATGAAATCGCCGGATGGTGTGGATATGGATGCCGTTGCGGCTTTGCTTCGCTCTATCCAGTCGCTATGATTAACCTGACCAAAGTCCGCAGATACTACATTGCCTGCAGCTACACAGACCTCCGTTTCGGAATTGACGGACTGGCTGCTGTGGTATGGTGACCCAGCAGTATGATGGTCAATTGGATGAGGAAAGTCTCTTCCTGTTCTGCGGTCGTCGGACAGACCGGATCAAGGCACTGTATTGGACAGGAGATGGATATGTTCTTCTGTATAAGCGGTTCTCCAACGGCAGATTTCAGTAGCCTAGGTCAGAAGCGGAGTGAAAGCTGCCGAATCCCCAGATCTTTCGCTGGCTCATGGAGGGGCTCCGAATAGAGCAGAAAACGGCCATCCGCAGAGTTTTGCCAGGGCCCTTGTAGCAGCAAAATGGAAGAAGCGGTGCGCTACAGTCTGAACCAGAAGCAGCCGCTTATGGCATTTCTGGACAACGGCGAAGTACCGATTTTCAACGACCTGGCGGAAAACGCGATCCGCCCGTTTACCCTTGGCAGAAAGGACTGGTTGTTCCTGTGATACCACCAAAGGAGCCGAAGCATGCACTATTGTATATTCCATGGTGGAAAGCGCCAATACGAACGGTGTTGAGCCCTTTGCCTATCTCTAGCATGTGCTGCTGAGCTTCCGTATCTCGGCAAAACGCATTCTCACAAGGAACTAGAGTCTCCCATGCCATGGGCGCCCTTCTTTCAGCAAGAATTCGGCATGAAGAATTCTGATGCTTATGTGAATACCTACCTCGGCTAACAGGCAGGCCCATAGTTTCGGGCCTGCCTGTTTTATAGACGGGTGGTTGTTGAGTGTTTACGATTATTGAGCTCTTGCACTGCAGAAGCATCGACGCATTGGAATGCAGAATTAAAGAGAAGGCATCCAACCATTTTGTATTGTGGGATGCCTCCGGTTTATTCACCTGAAATAGAGAGATGAATTGCTTTTCCTTATTTGTTCTCTCGAATTTACCATCTATTTTACAACGAGTCAATAAGTGCTTTAAGGGAAGGAAATCCAAGTTTTTGAATAATTTGTTTCATATTTTTCGAGTATGTCTCTTCATAGGATTGGCCTTCTATCGATAGAATAAAAGATTGCATTCCTTTGATTTTCTGTATCTCCTTTCTATCGTCTATTTGTCTAAATGCATCAACCGCCTTGTAGAAAAGCTCGTCCTTTCGTTTCCTGCCAACTGTCAATTTTCTGAAGCCATTACAATCCCGCACAAGATTGATACCCGTAATTCTGACATGGTTCGATACAGTTAAATCAATAATTCTGGTTTTTCTTGGATTAAGTTCTAAATAAAATTCTTTCAAAAGAGTCCGAACCTGGTCAATAATCGACTCAGTAATAGGATGATAGTCTTCCTCGGGCATCTTAAAAGAAATTGTAATGTCATCAGCATATCGAGTGTATATTGGGCAGGTAATCGATTGCTTTTTTAGCCATGCGTAAAGTTTTGTATCAAACTCCTTAAGATATATATTTGCAAGTGAAGGTGAAGGTTTCAGCCCTATTGCAATACCTTTATTAGAAATAGAACACGACCTAACTAATTGCTCACATTGTTCTTTCGTAAACTGCCTCTGCGTTTTCTTATTTATTTCATGAAAAAGTGTAGCAACTAGTCTATTTTGATTCAAACTTTGAAAAAAATCATGAATGTCTAGACATATGAAAATGTCATTGTATAAATGAGACTGTGCATTTGTTTTGATGGATCTATGTTTAATATAGGCTTTCGCAAACTGCGATTGTCTTAAGTGCTTTTCAAGAGAAATAGAGGCCTTACTGTGGAAACGGAACAATTCATTTTCTGGAGATGAATATGTCACTATTTTGCGGTAACCTTTGGCCTTGGGTATATAAAACACCCTATATTGATTGTCCACGTTACTCACCCCACTCTGAAAATTTTACCGGTTTGATAATTTGTGAATACTTGTCCCACATAAAGCTAGTATTTTTCTTAAAACTAACCGAAATCTCGTCATTTTTCTCGCACTTGATCGTCATGATATTGCAGGCATGCCAAAAATAAATCATAAAGTTTAACACGTTAGAAAAGCTATAATTAGGCTGTCTGTCAATATGGATATGTACGTTTTTGGGCATTATGCCGTATTCATTATAATATGCATTTCTTATGGCTGAAAAAAATTTCTGCTCCAAGAAATTATGAATTTGATAGAGTTTAGTAAATTTTCTAAGGTCATTCCTATGCTCAGGGACCGAAAGGATTGCCAGTAAGTAGTTTTTTATTGAGGCGTAACTCAACGAAATAGATAATGTTTTTTTGTCATCAATAGAATTAGTTTTTTTACCAAGCAACTGCACAGCGGTGCAGGGCGTTTTATTCAACTGCTCTTCAATTTCTTGTATAAGTGCCTGCGGAAGTTTATTCTCAGGGAAAAAGGTGTCATAAAAGGAGTGAGTTTCCGATACCATCGTTCTGCGTATCGAGGGATAAAAACGAATAACCCGCTTGTTAATTAGTATATCTTCCGGATTCCAGAACGCAAGCCTCAAAAAATTGCTTAGCTTCTCTTCTTCAACAGAATACTTCTCTGGCACTAGCGTTATTATACGATCTCTAAGTTCATCATTGCTACCAAATACGCCAATTTCACCCGCTGTTGACAGCGTTTCGTGTATTACAATTATATTGGTCGCAACAAGTGCAGCAAAAGATTCAATACTATGAAGATTGAACAGCTCTGCATCATAATAGGAAAGTAAATCTCGGTTCTTACTATGCCGTAAAGTAAAATCAAAATACTTTTCCAGAAGAATTACCCTGTTGAAAGGGTCTCTCTCAAAATACTTTTTCAAGATAATTCGCTTATCCGAATCCTCGTTTCTAAATTTCGCCCCACACAAGAACAAAACCCGAATTGGCTCAGCAAATTCGGGTTTATTCACAAACATATACTCCATGGCACTCTCCTTAAAATAGACCCCACAAAAATTTTAATAAATCTTGGTCACAGAAAATTAGATTTTGAAAGTTCAGCGCGCAGAAGCGGTGAACGATAAATCTAATTTTCTAAAGATTTCGACAGAAATTTAAAATTTTTCAAGATGATGAGTAGTCAACCTTAAACGCTAAGGTGGCTTGCGCCGTACTGGGGTCTACCTGTAGTATACACTGTTTTATTACATACTTCAAGTCTCTTGAAACATAAAACTGATATATTTTTCTGCTGTTTTTTTCTGCTTATTCGGATCTTTATCAATTTGTTCTTTTTCAAGTATTAAATTAATCAAAGCAATGAGATCATTGCCGTTTAAATCAATACCCGCAGGATTTTCGCATCGTAACACATTAAATTCAGGTGCAAATGGAATACCTGATATAGTAAATGTTTTTTTTGCAATTATAAATGATATGTTCTCCAATTTTTCCCCTTCAATAACCTTTTTTAGGAAACCAACAATATGGTCTTTTAGTTTTCGGTTTCCAATCGAGAAAATGATAGCAGAAACATCCTTATCAGTAAAGTAGACCTTGGTGTTATTAATTGTATCATAAAAAAGAATTGCGTTTTTTTGGAGTTTTGTAGCCAATAACGCCTGACGAAAAATAATGTCACCAGGGACACAATAAAAGAGCGGCTGATAATAGTAAAACTGCGATGGTAAATATATGAGTTCCGGCGGCGCTAATGATCGCTTTTCCTGTATATACTCCTTTTTTAGTTTGTCGAGATATGTCAAATAATTCACAATACTCCCAGTCTTTCTTTTTGAACTTTGTGTGTTCATATAAGTTTTGTATTTTGAAGGGATCTGATTTTCAGACATTTTTATACACGCAATTAGTGTGTTTCTCTGGTATCCCTTAATCTACAGATTAAGGGATACCATTTCTTTCCTGTGGTGTCTATATAATACCGCAAAATTTTACTATCTGCAAGGTGAAATTAGCAGCAAATTTATTTCAAACAACTATCTATCTCTGTTGGAAGCACCAGAGGAGGCAGCTGTCAGAAATGCATATCTTCTGCAAGAAGAGAAGTTGTGTCTGGGTCATAAAATATTAGGCCTAGTGGGTAGTATCGCAGCACATGGGTTACATAATTCACATCACCATAGCTGTTCCACCCATATCGTTCGGCGGTTTTAACGGAAAACTCAACGGCATTGGATTTGGTATATTCTCCGTACTTACTTTTCGCCCAGGTAATATAACCCTGCCCGTAGTTATAGCCCTGAATTGCCAGCTTTACAGAAGCTATGTCCAGCGGACTGTCACATTCAGCGAGTTGCAGGCAGTCCGCAAGATTCTGGATACCAACATTGATAGAATATTCGGGGTCGGTGATGCCTCCTGGGGCATGAGGATAGAGGGTATTGAAGCCGCATTCAGAGCACTGCATTGGATCACTCCCCTGCCCTCTAGATTCCTGCATCATCACAGCTTGAATCAAAAGCATATAGTCCGGGATACCATGCTCTCTGGCATATTTCTGGATAACCGACCCATAGGCTTGTACTTCTTCACTGACCGGAAGAATTTCAGAATCGTTGTCATCCCTGGCGAACAGGATACCGGTAAAGCACATTACCATTAGGACGATTATCAGGATCAGCATTGTCCCGCCGCCTGCGGCAAACAAAGAAATGAGCTTTGTCGTAGCCTCGGCAATTGCTTTGGCAGCCCTGGCAGAGTATTCCGCTGTTTTTCTTGCTGTCAGAGCGGCTTCCTTTGCCGCCTTTCCGGATCGATGAGTGACCCGTGCGGATTCAACAGCTGCTTTCTGTCCGGCACGAAAGGCTGCACCTGCCGTTTTAACGGATGCCATCCCCACCTGGTCAGCGGTTTTAATCGCATTGCGGGCGATTTTTACGGATTTTTCTCCTTTTCCTACAGTCGGAACCAGGTGAATGCCTGGACTGCCAGATTTCTGGATAGGTCCAGCGTGGGTGGTGAGAATTTGCCTCTCCCGGATTTGGTTTGGTTCCTTTTTCGGGAAGTCTATCCTAGGGGCCAGATTTGCCCCATCAGGTGTCTGATGGGGCTGCGGTGTGTCTATGGGAGCGGGCGAATCTATCTGTTTGCGGCTGCGAATAAGCTTCCGCCCTGGTATATCCATTTGATACACTGTTTCCAGAACATTGGCAGCAGCACCGTTTTGTACCTGATCAGCAGCGGATTCTTCACCGCTACTCTCCGAAGAACAAGTGCTATGCTCTGCCTTCTCCCTGGCCTGCACATAGGCATCCTTCATCCGCTGACCGGCGACGGTGCTACGGTCCAATACTTTTATCGTGCCGGATACCACATCCCTCGTTTTGATTTCAGCCATCAAAATCTACCTGACCTTTGGCAAATACGCCCTCACCTGGACGGGTGGTGATGAGCTTATAGAGTTCCGTATTTGAGGGGAAACGGTTGATAAAGGGTATCAGTGCATTGCCATACCGAAGCAAGCCGCAACCGGCTTCCGAACCGTTTACATACCGCATCTGTTCCGGGGAGATGTTCAGCAGTTCCGACAGCCGTTCCTGGTCATTCTCTGCCTGATTGAGCATAACAATAAATTCAGAGTTGCTGAGCATAGACCGGGCCTGGGGTGCGCTCAAAAGGTAGTCCACATTCTGCGTAATAGCCACTGGGCTTGCGTTCCGTTTGCGGAACTGCCGCCATGCAGAGGTGAAGAAGTTACCGCTGTATTCATTTTCATAGGCAATGTGAAACTCATCCACAATTACATGGGTTTTCTTGCCCTGGGCCCAGTTTGCATTGACCCGGTTAATCATTGCATCGGTGATGGTTACAAATCCGGGCTGCTTCAGGTCCTCGCTCAAATCGTGAATATCGTAGGAGATGATCCGATTCTTAGTGTCCACATTGGTTTCATGGGCGAAGATGTCCAAAGAACCGGAGGTGTACAGCTCCATGGTCAGCGCAATGTCCCGTGCCTCCGGCTCCGGCTGCTGCAACAGCTTTTCCCGAACGGTACAGAGGGTGGGAACGATGCCGGAGAGCTTCTTTTCCTTGCAGACCTGCGCCACGCAGCGGTCAATAATGGATTTCTGGTGAGGACCGATGCCATCAGAATCCACCTGCTTCAAAAGGGACATGATAAACTGGGACTTGAACGCCACAGGGCTGCCTTCACCGTAGCCGCTTTCCATGTCCATGGCGTTGAGCCAATCTCTGCCGCCCACGGCAAAACGAATCACAGAGCCGCCCAACGCCTTTACCAGCGGCGAATACTCCCCCTCCGGGTCCAGAATGATAATATCGTCCTGACTGGACAGGGCTGTAGCAATAATCAGAAGCTTTGCGAAGAAGGATTTACCGGAGCCGGGAATGCCCAGCAGCATCATGGATTGGTTCAGAAGATTATTCATGTTGCAGAGAATCAGATTATGGGATACGGCATTTTCCCCGATATAGACACCGCCCGGTTCCTGAATCTCCTGCACCTTGAAAGGAATAAACACTGCTAGGCTTTCTGTGGTCAGAGTGCGGAAGCTATCGATCTTCCGGGTGCCAATGGGCAAGGCAGTGTTCATGCCGTCCAACTGCTGATACCGCAGAACCGCTATCTGGCACATATAGTCGGCCCCGACCTTCAGCAGAGCATCCGTGTCCGCATCCAGCTGTTCCTTGGTGTCCGCCAGGTGGATGAGGGTCAGAACTGCAAGCATCATCCGCTGGTCCCGTCCGGTCAGATCGTCCATATATTCCTTGGTTTCCTTCCGCTGAACCTCCATATCATAAGGAACCGTAGCGGAAAAATTGTTATTGGCGTTCTGTCGGCGTTGCCAATTGGTAATATTCGTTTCTACGCCCAGCATTTTCCGTTCTACCTCCCGTACCGCTTCGTCAGTGGCTACAGGCACAATGTCAATCGACAACATCATGCTTCTGCTCTGGTCGGTCAGGCTGTTCACGAACTTGTCCGAAATAAAGGAAGCGTAGTCCTTCAGATAAATCACACGGGCATACTTGCCGCCCAGCATCAGATAATCACTATGCTTCTCCATGGAGTCCGGACAGATATAGTCCCGGAAATCATGTCCCTTTTTCACCATATCCTGCATATCAAAATGGAAGTTCACTTCTTCGCCGCTGCGGTAGAAGTCGTGGAGAATGCGCAGTCGCTCCCCCGCATCCAGCTCTACGGCTTTTGCCCCCAAGGCAGCGAATCTTGCACTCAGCTCCGCACCCACACGGGTAAAGTAGGTCCTGGCTTCGGAGATGTTCTTTTTGCAAACGGATACGGTCACATATTTCTCCTGGATGATACCATTTCCAGCGGTAGCCTTGTCCATAATTACGCCGTTGTACTCTTCCCGGAAATGGTCCAGCCCGTCCCACTCCATGCCCATCAGCACGGATTCCTCAAAATTCTTGCGATTCAGATGCCGGTTATTCACGGTGATCTTGGTCGTAGCGCCGCAGTCCAGACTGTTCACCAGGGCAGCATAGTTCAGAAACATCTTGCGCTGGGCCGTTTCTGACGCAACCATGTAGTTGATGTCGGTAAACTTGAAGGTCTTGGTGTACCGGGTGCCGGCAATGAAAATACCATCCGCCCAAATCCGCTTGATGGGAATTAGATTCTGCACACTGTTGGGAATATGGTAAGGCTCATTGTCCTTCCGCATGATCTCTTTAATTGCCTTCATGCTGCTTCTTTGCCTCCTTTTCATGCTTTGCAATGGTATCTTTCATCAGCTCATAATAGAGATTGGTGGGCTTGAAGCAGAAAATCCTCGGCTCCAAAATTTCAGAACGGAACCAAACCCATAAGAGCTTTTCTGCGCTCATCCCGTGGTAGGATACAAAGCCCAGCAGCGCAAAGGGAACCGCCCCCACGATGCAGGCCCAGGATACAAGCTCTGTGCCCAATATCGGATGCAGCCAAAAGTACAGGCCCACGGCTGTGCCAATGGCCAATAACGAACAAAGGGTCTGCCGCAATGACAGACCCATGAACATGGATTCGTGGTAATCACGAATTTCCCGATTGATTTTGATTTCCATTACTTCCTCCCTATAATCCCATCATTTCCCGAACAACTCGGTCAGCCATCTTTATCGTACCCACCAGAATCAGCATATTAAATACCAACTCTCCTACATAGCTCCAAACCATACTTACCGCAGCAGCATCGGCATCCACCATCGGTGGTGTGGCGGCAAACAGAGAAAAGATAATGCAGCCCAGCACAATAATGGCTCCTTCCAGGCATACCGCCGCATAGGATTTAAGAAAGGAAATGCCGATATTCTGCGTGGGCGCACCGGCAAAAGCAGCCATTGGCACCGGCGCAATGGCAGTGTAAAGGTACAGCCTAAAAAAGCGCCCATAGATAGTCATAATCATTACAAAGGAAAGTACAGTTATGAGAAGCCCGCCGATCAGTGTCACTGCCCATAGAGGAATGGATTCAAAGAATCCGCAGTCCTCCACAGCGGTGATGATCTCCGTCGGCAGAATAGCTTCTTGTGCAGAGCCCAACCCGGCAGCGGATATGATGGTGGATACAAGCCCTTGGGCAATGGAAAACAGTGCGTTCATTAGCTCCAAACCATGGGTGACTGCGGCTTTGGCAATGGCAAAACGGACAAACACCTTAACGGCAACCTCCGGACGCTTCAGGTCCGCAAAGCTACCGCAGGTTTTCAACATACCAACCCCAAAAAACAGCACAACCAGCGCAAGGCCCACAGCCTGGACTGCTCCGTGGATATTGACCATCACGTTCCAAATGCTACCACCCTTGAACGTCTGGGGTGACTGTGTGACCAGTGTCCAGATTTCCGCCAGCTTTTCATTCCATGTTTCCAGTGCATTTTGAAGGTTCTGGACGACCCAATTATCGGACAAGATATATACCTCCTTCCCTACTCCGAGCCATCCGGCCCGGAGTAGATTGGTTTAATGTTCAGCCTGTGATCAGCGTCAAAATTTCCTTGGAAAACGTAATGATAATGCCGCCTGCCAGGGTTAAAAATCCATTGGAGCGCTGGGACGGGTCGTGGGACTGCAAAGAAAGGCCAACCTGGACAATACCCCAGCCCAGCAGGATCATGCCGACGGCCCGAATCATGCCAAAAATGAAATCAGATAGATTATTTACTACCGTCAGCGGGTCGCCAGCAGTGGCAGAAACGGTCAGCACTATGTTGGAACACACAGTCAGCGCCATAACCATTGCGCAATACCGGCGAAAGCCCTTCCGTACAGAAGTGGGCATCGGCAGCCTGCGGGTGTTTTTTCGTCCATTTACGATAGATTTAAGAATGTTCTTCATTGGTATTCCCTCCGTTTAATAGTTCCGCTTCTACTTCTTCGTCAGAAAGAAGCACATATTCCAGTTCGGACAAATTGATTGGTTTTGTTTCCTTGCCAGAAACAGCAGTCAGGCACAGGCTTCCTACGGACAGCTCCGTACCGCCATGGACATAGGGCGCACCTCCTTTTTCCGGGATGAATTTGGCATTGGGGTGCAGGAGCAGGTCATACTTTTCGTCCATCACTGGCCGTTCGCCACGAATGAACAGCAGCGCATACCGGTTATCCAACATCCGCACCTCTGAGGCATCCAGCAGCTCCCGCCCGGTGATCTGCCAGTTGGTGGAGTAATTGCCGCTGCGTCCGGAGCTTTTACCATAGGTGTTCAGATCAATGGTCTGCTTACCCAGGTAAGATTCCGCAATCATTTTGTGGGTACCTGTTTCGTTGCCGCCCAGATAGAGAAATTCGTCACAATTGCCCAGTATGGACTCCCATTGCTTTTCAAAAAGGTTCTTTAACTGGGCAATATTCTGGATAATAATGGACACGAACACATTCCGGGAGCGCATGGTGGCCAATAGCTTATCAAAATCGTCCGGCAAACTGACATTGGCAAACTCATCCATAAGGAAGTGGACAGGAACCGGCAGCGCCCCATTGTACTTGTTATCAGCCAGCCGGAACAGCTGCTCGAAGGTGCAGCTGTAAACCATGCTGACCAGAAAATTGAAGCTCACATCATGATCGGGAATCAGTGCAAATAGAGCCATCTTCTTCTCACCCAGGGATGCCAGCTCCAATTCATCGGTGGCTGTCAACGCCGCAACGCTGGCAAGGTTGAACTTTTCCAGACGTGCCGCCAGGGTGATCTGAATGGATTTCAGAGTCTTGGCAGAACCGGAGTGGTAGTCCTTGTAATACTTGACGGCGATATGGTCCGGACTGCGCATTTCCAGCCGCTCGAACAGCTCATCCAGCGGAGATTGATAGGTCTCATCATCTTCCCGAACTTCTCCCGCCCGCAGCATTTCCATAACCATGGAAAAGTTCTGTTCCTCCTCCGGAGCCTCGTAAAGTAGATAGAAGATGATGGCTGACAGCAGCATGGATGCCGCCGTATCCCAAAAGGGATCATTGGACCGACTGCCCTTGGGGGTGGTTGCTTTGAACAGGCTTGTAACCAGCTTCTGAACATCGTTGTCCGTTTGCAGATAGGCAAAGGGATTAAAGCAGTGGCTCTTTTCCATAGAAAGCAGGTCCAGTACTCTAATCTCGTACCCACGCATTTTGAGGAAAGTACCTGTCATGTGCAGAAGCTCCCCTTTGCAGTCCAGAACGAAATAAGAGGAGCAGCCCTGTAACAGATTCACAAGGGCATAGAACCGGCTTTTACCGGCACCGCTGCCGCCGACCACTACCGTATTCAGATTTCGCCGATGCTTTCTGCCGTCCAGCCCCACGCGGATGTGCTTGGTAAATACCTTGTTGGCCTCCGGCTCCTTTGCACGGTACTTCCTGTTGATGGCACTCGCACTGCCCCATCTTGCAGAGCCGTGTTCCTCACCCCGGCGGTAATTGCGCCGAGTGGACAGAGCTACACCGATGGTCAATCCGTAGATGAGCAGAAATATAAGGACAGTTTTCCTACTGTCCTCACATAATGCGATTTGGAAAGGCTGCTCCATTGCCACCGGAAACTGGGATACAATTTCGGTCAGGCCACCAGAAAGAAAAGGCGCAATCAGCAATGCCAGCCAGGTCACCGGAACAATACCCAAAAGGAAGAGAAATACAATGGTGCGGCCTTCATCGTTCTTCACGGAGTTTTCCTCTTGCTTTCCGGGTCGGGGCATCAATGGCTTTCAGAAGCACCTCGTCCACAATATCCGTGGGCCGCTTTTCTCCAATCAGGTCATTGCGCATTTCGTTCAGAGCGTTAATGACCACGCCATGCTCATATCGGTCCAGTTCCAGAATCCGTTTTTCTCCCTTTTCCATGTCTCATCGCTCCTGTTCTTTGGATTTTGCGGTGCGAGCCTGTTCTAGTACCCGGTACATTCTGCCAGAAATCTGGGCGGCTGTATCCCGGATTTCTCCCAGGGTTTCCCGTATTCCCTGAGAATCAGCCTCCCGAAAAGAGGCGGGCAGACGGCTGAAATTGTAATCTGCCGTATCCACGCCGTACTTTCTGCATAGCAGATAGGACACGCTATAGGCAGCAAAGGCGGCATCACTGCGGCTGTATTCCTGCCTGGTACCTGCCAGCTCCGCATGGGCAAGCTCCTTGGAAACACTGCGGAAAATATCTCCGGCTTCCATGCCACGACAGACAAAAATCACCTGCTGGTTGTGGTCATACAGCGCACCCATGCTGTTGGGCAGACTTTCCACCGTCTGGATTGGAACGGGAGAACGGTGGATCAAAGCCCGGAGAAGTGTCCGGTCATCGGGCTTCACACCGGGAACGGAGCGCAGCCGCCCTCGGGTCTGGGACACGTCAAATACACGTTTTACCTCAAAGGAGGTGCCACGGGAACCGTCCTCACGGGTATATTCCTTACCCGGTTCCAGAATTTTTACACTGACAGGGTTCCGCTGAACGGATACCCCAGCCTCTTTCCAGCCATCAAAGTCTTTGAGCTGAGTAGCCTCCGGCATCTGCGCCAAAATCAGTAGGACGTTGGTGGGACTGTAGCGGTCAAACCGGGACTGTACATCCAGAAATTGCTGGTATTTCGCACCGTCCTGTCGGATGGTTTCAGCAGTGCTGTTCGCCAAAGCATAGAGGGCCTGCCGTTCCTCTTGCTTCTTTGCCGCCCAGGCTTCCTTGTCAAAAGAATGGTCCTCTTTGGTGAATTTCCCACCAAAGAGATCGTAAAAACCGCTCATCGCTTACCTCACTTTCACTTTGGGCTTCTTGCCCGGATGGATATGGGGCTGAATTTCTGTCTGCTTTACAGGACTTACAATATCCTGCACCCTAACAGTCTTTTCCTGTCGTGCAGCCTTGATTTCCCGCAGTTCCTCCCGGACAGAGGGACGGGATTCTTTAGAAGTACCCTCGGCGGTTTTCCTTTGCGTCCCGGAGATAGGCTCGGACGGAGGGCTTTTTTCCGTCTTTGCCGCTGTAGGGTTTTCCGGTGCCTTGGCTTCTTTCTGGATAGGTGCTCCAAACAGTTCATCCAGCAGTCTTTCCTCCGCCTCCTTCTGAGGTGCAGATTGTTCCGGCACATCCGGGGCAGTTTTCTTTTCCTGTCGGTTCTTCTCAATATCCCGCTTAATGGAGGCAGTATCTACAGTGGCCAGCTTGAATCGCTCCACAATCCGGTTGATTTTGGAAGCATCCTCCGCTCGAACCAACACATCCACCATACCGTCTGCGGCAGGTTCCTTTCCCCGGAGAGCACAGTAGACAACGCCATACCGTTTCGCTTCTTGGGCAAAGCATTTCAGATGCTCCTCACTGATGGTGAACACCTTCAGCTCCTTGCCGCTTTTCAGCATAGCACTGAGCCGCTGATGCCCTTTGGTCTTGTTTCGGTCAGCATTCTTTGCAATGGCGTAGAGCGCTACCGCAATGTTTTTAGCTGCAGAACCGGAAAGCCGGAGAGCAACCTCCGTGCCCTCCAGACTCATCCTAACGATTTGTTCTGCTGCATCGCCTGAATTGGTCATGCTCGTTTCGTTCCTTTCCTTGTGTTTTTCGGGCTTCCTGAATGCGTTCCGGCAGAACACCGGAACGCATGGCAATATCGCTACATAGTTTCACCTCCCGTCGTAATTGGCAAAGCTCTTTGGAAAGTGCGGTGATGGCGGCGCTGGTCTCGACAGAAGCCGCCTCATCCGATTTCACAGCCACAGTTCGCAGCTTGCGATAAAGCTGCTTTCGCTGAGAAGTCACCGCTTCCATCCGGCTTTCCAGTCCACTTTGATATGAAGAAAGCTGCTGAACGGTATCAATGCGATTTGCCGCCAGCAGCCTTGCCTCCTGTGTGACGGCATCCAGCTTGATAAGATCCTCCCGAAGAAGAAAGTGGAGTCGTTTTTGATTCTGCTGTTTCTTCTGGGGAAATACACCCAGCAGATAGCAGTAGTGAAAGTACAATGCACGGAAACCAGTCACCTTTTTACGGGAGTGCCAATTTCCGGACAGGCGATAATGTGTTGGCTTTGAAACAGGTCCTGGCAGAGGACGGACAGCTCTGGTCTGGTCCAGAATCCGCCTGCGGATACCCTCCAGGGTGTAGTCCTCCCCAAAATTCCGGGCAAGGCGGACAAAACGTTCCTTTCCTGGCGGACGAACGGAAATATCCTTACCCACCTTTATCTCGTAGCCCTTGCGGTGGAGTGCGTCAAAAAACTGCCGTTCCGTCATGGACTGCCGGATTGCATCGTCAATATCAGAACGCACAAGCCCTCTCCAGGTTGGCCGCTGCTCCTGTTCAGCCCGCCACTCCCCGTAGTGCTTGCTCTTTCCGGGCTGGGGATTCTCAATGACAGAAAGGCCGTATTCCCGGCAGAGGGCATCCGATGTAGCTTGGAGTTCACGGTAATCTTTGGCGGAACGGAAATATTTTTTGCCGTCTACGAAAGAGACTGTGTTCAGCACAAAATGATTGTGCAGATGGTTTGCCTTGTCCAAATGGGTGGCGATTACCACCTGATACCTGTTACCCCATAGCCGCTGCGCCAGCTCCACGCCAATCTTGTGGGCAATCTCCGGGGTGGCTTCCCCGGGAGCAAAGGATTGATACCCGTGATAGGCTATGGTACCGTCCTCCTTGCCAAAGCGTTTTTTGACTGCCAGCATCTCGGCACGAGCAGTGCCGGGATGGCAGTTCACCCCAGATACAAAGCGTTCCAGAATGTCCACATCTTCCCGGTGCTGTTCCGTCTTTCGGCTATTTACGGCATAAGCAATTACATCGTCCAGACCTTGGCTGCATTCCGGAGACTGTACTTCGTTTCTGAAGGACCCCGGATTGGTGGTTTTGTCTGGGTTCTCGACATAGATCACCACCTTGCCAAGCCAACCATTGACACGCCAAATAGATGTGACCGCCATCACTATCGCTCTATAGGGTGGGGGCACACCACAGCTTCGGTAATCTGCTTCACCGCCGTCTGAAATTGAGAAACGGCAGCATCGTACCGCTGAACATCAATGACATTCAGTGTGTGGGCCTTCTGCGCAATTTGGTTTAGATTGCTGCCAATGCGGTAGAGCTGTTGGGTCATGGCATAGTAATCGGGTGGAGGGGCATCCTGCGGAACAACGCCATTGATAAGGTGACGAAGGTATACTTCCTGAGATAGCCGGGAGCGGCGAACAGCTTTTAGGAATGCATGATGTTCCTTATTATCCAATCGGACTTGCACTCGGTTGTTTCTCTTTCTTACCTCATTTCTGCTCATAGAATCGTCCTTTCTTTAACTAAGGGTTACAGGGATTATCCCTGTCAAGCTGTCTTTGGGTGACCAAAGACGATGCTTGCTGGTATTGTGCAGTTCTGTTCTTCCTGCGGGCGAACATTGCCGCCTGAAAAGAAACCGTCAGCGTTCCGGCACCTTCCCGCTCCTGTGGGTGATGGGAATGCCCAGCTTCATGCAGAGACAGTCATTGTAGTCCTTGCCATAGGGCGGCGGCTGAACGGATACTTCATACCGCCCGGACAGCATAGAAACCAACGCCTTTGCCGCCCGTCCGCCAGTAGCATCATTGTCCAGCTGGAGGACGATGGAATGAATTTCCGGATTCTCCGACAGATACCGTTTCAGAGCCAGCGGCATGGAGCTTTCTTGCAATTCCACCTTTGGCCTATAAACGCCGGCCAGGGAAACCAGATGCTCCCGGTTCCAGCTGCCGCCATTCTGTTTGACCAGGGTGGCATAGGAAAGCAGATCAATGGCACTTTCAAAAAGATGGACGGTGCCGCTCCCCGGTGTAGAGATGCTGAAAGAGTACCGTTTGTCGCTGCCACTGGCTTCTCCCACAAAGTCTGTCCCTACGCCTCTCAGGTTTGCGTACCTGGGCTTGCTGTACCGATCCAGTCCCACAAAAACCGCATTGTGGTGGGGAAAACTTTCATACAGCCGCCCGGTGCGAATGCAGAAATCAATGAGTTCCGCATCAATGCCACGGCTACGCAGGTAGGCATAAACCCGGCTTGTATCAGGGCTGGCCCTTGGCAGCAACAGCATCTTTGGTTTTATCAGTTTCGGCGGTGCCTGCCGGGGCGGATAGGCTACCTGCCCGGTGATCCGCTCCACGGCTTCCGTAAAGGGTAGCTCTTTGACCTTGATAAGATAATCCAGCGCATTGTAGCCGCCAAAGCCTCGGGAAAACCAGTACCATTTGCCATTGGAAATTTTGAGGGAATCATGCTCCCGTGTGCAGTAATGGTCGCCGCTGATGTGAACCAGTTCGTCGGGTTCGCAGGCTTTTAGGTAGGTCAGTAAATCTATCTGACGGGCTTTTTCAATGGTTTCTGATGGAATGAATGACATGTTGTTTCACCTCGTGTCCTTTCGGGTAATAAGAATAGCCCGTACCAGTTTATTGGCACAGGCTCTGATGTTACTACAGACATTTTCCATGCGATGGTTGACCTCGCAGCTATTAAATCTATTAAATATTAGCCGGCGAGAGTTGGGTGTTGAAAACTGCATAAGTCATAGCATTAGCTTTATCAAATATGTGAGTAGTTAAAAATTATTGTTTTAATCAATCAAATTGTAGTATGTAATAAACTATTTTATAATTTATAGACGAATTAGCTCATTATCAAAGTTAAAAACATATATAAAAAAGATTGTTTTACCGGGCAGTTTATGGTATAGTTAAGTGGAATGAGTTGTCTTTTCATAGTTATTTAATTATACATCAGAAATCAAAAAATTTCTTCAAAAATGCATATGGGTGATTAAAATGGAGTTTACATTAAAAAATGTTGGTATTATTGAAGACTCAACTTTAAAATTAGATGGATTAACCGTTGTTTGCGGCAATAATAATTCTGGAAAGTCGACAGCTGGTAAAGCTCTATATTGTACAATTGAGTCGCTAAACAATCTATCTGAAAAACGTAACAAAGAACTCTGGTCGAATTATCGACGGGCAGCAATGAGAGTGTGTCAAATGTTGGACTTGATATACTTTTCCAGATATGTTGATTTTGAATTGATTCAAAACCACTTTCAAAAGGATTTCTCTGTTCTGTTACAAGATATGTATGCTTTTCGTTACTCTGTGAGTGGGAAAGATCCTGTAGTTGCATTTAACGAATTATGCGAAGTGGTAGACTTAGTTACTCCCGAAATGTTGTATAAGTATTCCAAAAAAACAGATAGTGAGTTACCCAAAAAGTTTTTTGCTTATTTAGACAACCTTAGCGGAAATTGTGAAAAGGCACGTAAGTACCTGGACGGACTCCGGAAGTTTTATCAAGATGACAGCTGGGATGATTTCATTGAGCATAGTGTTGTATCACTTTTTTCATCTGAGTTTAATGGACAGATTTTTCCCGTAAATATTTCTTCTCAAGAAAGAAAATCATTCATTTCTATAAGCAAAAATGAAGAAATTGGAGTCAACATATCACTTTCTGAAAAGAAACGAATAAGTGCATCGATAGATGGGTTCAAATCTTTTTTTAATGATGTTGTTTATATCGAAGATCCGTATATTCTTGATAGGATTGCAGAACAGGATGGCTTTTCTTCCTTTCAAATTAGCGAAAATAGCACGAGATACACACATTCAGGTAAGTTGCGCAGATTGCTACTTCAGAAGAATTCTGAATCGTTGATTGAGCAATCAATTAATCATGAGACCTATGATTTACTTCTGAATAAAATCAGTGACATCATTCCGGGTGCTATTTCAATGAAAGAGTCTGGCTTTTTCTACGAAGAAAAAGGGAAAGAACCTTTGTTTGTCTCCAATTTAGCAACAGGATCAAAGATGTTTTCCATAATCAAAGACCTTATTGAAAAAGGAATAATCGCGATGGATACAATGCTAATACTTGACGAACCAGAAGCGCATTTGCATCCAGAATGGCAAAATATATTCGCAGAAGTGATTGTTCTGCTTGTGAAAGAATTAGATACAACAATCCTATTGACTACGCATAGCCCAAACTTTCTCATGGCTATAGAAGCCTATTCGCAAAAGCATTCTATTTCGCAAAATACTCATTTCTATCTTTCTTCTCATACAAATGATGGATATCGTGTTAATTATCACTGTGTTGATGGTCAACTTGGTCAGATTTATTCTTCGTTTGCATATCCGCTTGTTAGAATGAAGCAATTAAAAGAGGATACTGAACGATGATAGACTGTGAAAAAATAAAGGGTTATCTTGATGAAAAGCATAAACATGTTGGCCCAATTTCTGCTTTTGCGAACAATCCCAAAATAACATCAAATCTTATTGTTTACAACTTTGATAAAATTAAGAGTGATATTTATAGGGATTCTTGCGCTTCTGTAGATGTACTTTTAGTGAAGAAGAACTTAAATCTGATCGAGTTCAAAACTGGATTTTGTGCTCCCGATGATTCAGTTAATGAAAAAACCAAGAAAGAAAATCTTCAATTGCGAATTCGCCTAAAAGCCTATGAATCGTTGCACCTACTACAAACAGCAATATTAGAAGAAATCGAAGAATATGGAAAACTTGAACCACACATTAAGACAATTTTTTGCGCTGTAATTGATACAGAACGTCCGGAAATAGGGGATGAAGTATACACTGACATTCTTGCTGATGCAGGCGGCATTCGTGAATATCAATCACTTAAAGTAAAAATTGCGGAAGATGTGCTTCGACTGTATCGGAAAGAAACAACAGCCCATAAAAAACTATTCTACGATGAGACATTTGTGCTATACGATTATGAGTTTGATTCAAATATTGGGATGTTTAAATAAATCAAGCAGTTTGATTTTAGTATTTCTACAGCAAGGTATAATTCGGTCACAAGAACAAAGCGGGGTGTTCCATAGGAAATGAAAGTGTGCAAATGTAGCAAGTATTGTTAAACCTGCTACATTTGCATTTTAGACAAGCAACTTATTCTTTTATTATGAAATCACCTCTCATACTCTTTTTGCCTCTGTGTGACCGAAGAATTGCTTGATGCATCCTTCAATATCACATTATCCTTTTTGTCCATATTTAGCAGTATATTCAGTTCCTTTAGTCTCTCCGACTTCTCCGCCAGTTCCTTCTCCTTTGCAAATGGCGTTTCCAATTCAATCTTAGCGTTATCCAGCTGGTTTTGGATATCCTGCAGTACCTCCCGATATGTTTCCAATTCCTTCACCATACCGTCTACCAGATTGTCCAGCCGGGTGATATTTCCGAACACATCCGCACCCAGGCTGGTGGTATGTGACAGCACACCTTTCAGCGTCAACTTGTAGTCCGCATGGACTGCATCATAAAGAAGTGTCATAGAAAAGCCCCGGTATTGTCCCAGCGGGATGGAATCCGACTCCCCCAGACCGGTGCAGGCTGCAAGAATGGCTTTGCCTACAGTTTCCTTTTCAGAATGATAGGTGCCCTGAATTTCCATGCCGACAAACCCTTCTGCTGATTTAGGATTCGCTTGCGCGATAGACATATCCTTTTCAAAGCCCGCTATGATCTCCGTCAGCTCGGCAATTTTCGCCGGGTACTTCCGCAGCACCAGATTTTCCAGGGCGAACCGCTGATTCAAGTGGTTCGCCTTCAGCATATTCAGCTTGGCCACTTCCACATCCAGGTTGCACTTTTCGATAATCAGAGGGTTGCCGGTGGCAAGAGCTTTGATTTCCGAATAGCTCAGTGCGGTTTCATCCACATCATCCGCAATACGGGCAGGGGCTTTGCTGGTCATAATCTGGGAGATGAACTTCTGCTTGTTCTCCACCAGCTGATAAAGATAGGCATCAAAGGTGTTCTCCGTGACATAGCGATAGATTTCCACCTCCGGATTCTGGTTGCCCTGACGGACGATTCTGCCTAGACGCTGGGCAAGATCACTGGGACGCCAGGGGCAGTCGGCGTCGTGCAAGGCAATCAGCCGATCCTGACAGTTGGTACCGGCACCCATTTTTGCCGTACTTCCAATCAGAATACGAACCTGACCGGAGCGGACCTTTGCGAAAAGCTCCTTTTTGCGCACCTCCGTATTGGCCTCGTGGATATAGGCGATTTCTTCCGGAGGGATACCCTTTGCCACCAGTTTCCCTTTCAGGTCGTCATAGAAATTAAAGGAACCGTCACCCTTGGGTGTAGACAGGTCGCAAAAAACCAGTTGTGTGCTGCGCTGCGCCTGGGTTCGCTCCCAGATAGAATAGACATTCCTGGCACAGATAGAGGCTTTGCTGGTGTCACTGTCCGGTGCCAGAGGATTGATCAGGCGCATATCCAGAGCCAGTTTTCTGCCGTCGTTGGTGATTTTCAGCATATTATCAACGCTTGGGTCCACATCACCGGCACGAATTTTCTCGGCCCGGTCTGCCAACGACTTAACCATATCCTCCTGCATGGGGCTTGGCTTGATAACCTCTGTATGGAAGTTGGCCTTGGGAACCGGGAGTTGCAGCATATCCGCCGTCTGAATATCCGCAACCATCTTGAATGTGGACATCAACTCCGGGAGATTGTAGAATTTCGCAAACCGGGTCTTGCTCCGATACCCGCTGCCCTCCGGGGACAGCTCGATGGCGGTGACGGTTTCTCCGTAGTTTGCCGCCCAATCATCAAAATTGATCAGGCCCATTTCTTCCAGAGTACCATATTGCAGATACCGCTGGATGGTATAAAGCTCCACCATACTGTTGGAAATGGGGGTTCCCGTGGCAAATACCACACTCCGGCCTCCGGTAATTTCGTCCAGATATTGGCACTTCATAAACAAATCGGAAGACTTCTGGGCCTCTGTCTGAGCAATGCCTCCCACATTCCGCATTTTGGTTGCAAGGAACAAATTCTTGAAATAATGGCTCTCATCTACAAAAATACGGTCAACGCCAAGCTGCTCAAAGGTCACCACATCGTCCTTGCGGCTCTGGTCATTGAGCTTTGCCAGACGGTTCTCCAATGATTTCCGGGTACGCTCCATTTGCTTGATGGAATAGTTTTCCGCATGATTCCACTTTGCCTCCCGGATGCTGTCCAGAATGCCGTTAATCTGCCGCTTCAGAATGGCCTCCTGCCGTTCCCTGGACATGGGAATCTTCTCGAACTGGGAATGCCCAATAATGATGGCATCATAATCGCCGGTGGCAATCCGGGCGCAGAGCTTCTTCCGGTTTTTTGTTTCAAAGTCTTTTTTGGTTGCCACCAGAATATTGGCAGAAGGGTACAGTTGAAGCCATTCAGAGGCCCACTGCTCTGTGATATGGTTTGGCACGACAATCAGCGACTTTGTGCATAGGCCCAAACGCTTACTCTCCATAGCCGCTGCAACAATTTCGAAGGTCTTCCCTGCCCCTACCTCGTGTGCCAAAAGGGTGTTTCCACCATACATGATGTGGGCAATGGCATTAACCTGGTGCTTCCGCAGGGTGATTTCCGGATTCATTCCTGAGAACCGAATATGCTGTCCATCGTATTCCCGTGGTCGAATGGCGTTAAATGTTTCGTTGTAAATGCTGCAAAGCCGCTCTCTGCGGTCAATATCTTTCCAAACCCATTCCGCAAATTTGGCCTTGATCAGTTCCTGCCGGTCCTGAGCAATGGCAGTTTCCTTCTTGTTCAGCACCCGAACCTCATTGCCATCGGCATCAATCTTGGTATCGAAGATGCGGACATCCTTCTGGTTCAGGGTTTGCTCAAAAATGTGGTAGGCATTGATTCGTTTGGTGCCGTAGGTGGTAAACGCCTTGATATTGCTGCCATCCATGGATTTACCAGTCACATTCCATTCGCCGGTATGGGGCGAATACAATACATGGATTTTATCACGGGCATACGCACTGGTGCCAATCACTTCAAAAAGGAACTGTTCATAGACCTCCTTGGGCACCCAGTTGACACCAATGCGGACTCCAATTTCTCCGGCAGTCAAATCCACTGGCTGCACCGCAGTCAGAGCTTCCACATTGCACTCTAGGTTTTCTTTCTTTTCCGGCGGTAATACCTCTTGTAAAGCTTTCACCATCCGCAGCTTTCGGCGCACATTGCCAGACAGGTATTCGTCTGCTGTGACAAACGGAAAGCGATTCAAGTCCACGAACGCAAGGGGAATCTCCTCCGGGTTCTCGGCACAGTTTACATTCCGAAAAATCACCCCGGCAAGCTCTGTTTCCAGTTCTGTTTCAGTCTTGCCAGATAATTCCGCCATAAACGGAACATCCACCCGGGCCTTTTCCGCAATGGATACGGCAAGTGCTTCGCTGGCGGTATCTACGGAGGTAACAGCCACATGGGGACGGATGGTGCGCTTGGTGAACATATCGGCCTTGCGCTTGAAGTTGCCTTCCTCATCCAGAACTTCTAGGGAACACAGCAAGAAATAGCTGGAATCCTCTCCAAAGGCAAGACTGTTCCCTCGGCTGGACAGCAGGCCGTATTTCCTGGTGTAGTCGTCGTACAGGGTATTGAGCCGTGCCTGCTCCTTTTGAATGTCCTCATCAGGATAGCCCTCTGTCTGGTAGTCAATGAGCTGCCGCACACAGTCCCGGAGTGCCATCATACCACGGATACGATTTTCGGCGGTGACAGACAGCTCCACCGGACTCATTCGGCTGTTTTCCCGGAAGTAGACCTTACCGTTCACAACGCAAAAGCTGAAATTCCGCACACTGGGGTCGGCGGGAATGGAGTAATCTTCTTCCTCCAATTCATCATGCTGGTATTCGGTAATCTGGCCATGAAGATTCTGGATGGCACCTTGCAGCAGCTCTGACAGGTTGGCATTCTCGTCTGCCCTGCACACACTGTCCATGCCGAACCGAGTGGATTCCATGACCATCTCGCCCAGAATCATTTCCGGGTGCTGGACAAAGTAGCTGTTCAGCCGGATACCGTTGGCGTCCGTATCCAGATGTACCCAGTCCGGTTCTATATCCGTCATGTGGTCACGCTTTTGCAGGAACAAAATATCGCTGGTGACCTCTGTGCCGGCATTGCGCTTAAAGGTGGTGTTTGGCAGACGGATGGCGCCAATCAGGTCTGCTCTCTGTGCAAGATATTTCCGCACAGCAGGGTTTCCCTTGTCCATGGTGCCCTTGGAAGTGATGAACGCCACAATGCCGCCGGGTCTGACCTTGTCCAAGGTCTTGCCGAAAAAGAAATCGTGAATGAGCCAATGGTGTTTATCATACCGCTTATCCAGCACCTTAAAATCCCCAAAAGGCACATTACCGATGGCTACATCGAAGAAGCTGTCCGGCATTTGCACGTTTTCAAATCCGGTAACGGCAATGGAGCTGTTCTGATATAACTGCTGGGCGATTCTGCCAGAGATGGAATCCAGCTCCACACCGTAGATGTGACTGCCTGCTATGGAGTCCGGAATCATGCCAATGAAGTTACCTATGCCGCAGGACGGCTCCAGAATATTGCCCTCCCGGAAGCCCATCTGCTTCAACGCCTGATACATGGCGTGAATGATGGTAGGCGAAGTATAAAAGGCTGTCAGGGCGCTTGCTCTGGCGGCTGCAAATTCTTCTTCGGTAAGCAGGTCCTTCAGCTCCGGATATTTGGCGTTTTTTTCATCGAAGCAGTCCGCAAGTCCGCCCCAGCCAACATAGCGGGAAAGGATTTCCTGTTCTTCCGGACTGGCAAGCCGGGTTTCGTCCTCAATACGTTTCAAAGTACGGATGGCAAGCACATTGGCGATATATTTTTCGGCAGCTGTGCCATTACCTAATTCTGGGTCAGTAATTCGGAAATTACTGCGCTGCGCTTTTGGTATTTCAGGGTAGAGCGCTTCAAAGCTGATATGCTCCCTCTTCGGTCTTGTCTTGGGATGGTTAGAGGCGGGCTCTTGCGCCGATTCGGCATCTGCCATAACCTGACGAATAAACGGATCATGGTTCAGTGCTTCCGGGTCAACTACTTTGTCGTTGACGATCCCCCGTTTTTCCAGATTCTGCCGAATTTGTTCCGGGTCGATGTCGTCGAAAGAATCTTCAATGCCTTTCTGATACTGTTCCTCCGCATCGGCAATCATGGTGTCGAAATCAAGATTTGCAAGATAGGAATTCAGTTCCGAAAGGTTTTCACAGCGCACCTCGTGGACAGTTTCTTTGTCAACCCGATACACCAAGCGGCTTTCCGTCAGGTCCGCAAAAATCTCAACTGTATGCTGGCTGTCCGAGGTAGAACTATAGGCAAGATCAACATGGGCAAGATTGGAATAATCCGCATCCTGCTCGAATGTTTCCTGGCAGTAAAGGTGAATCAACTCTTTTGCTGTTTCCAACGGAGATTGTTCCAAGCTCTGCTGGTTGTCATCCTGCTCCGGTAAAACAAAACCGCCGCCCAGGAAGGAAATCTGTTCCTCCACACTGGGCAGCGGCGGTATTTCATCTATGCGTAAATCAGCTCCTGCAAAATCTGTTCCTCTGCCGATGCCCGGATGTTGTTCATCAGGCCCACCCACTTCATTGGGTCGGCGGCCTTCAGATCTTCCGTCACTCCCTGGGCCTGAGCCATCTGGCAAACCGTCTGCTCCATTCGACTCCGGGCGGTCTGCTCGATCTCCGTCAGATGGTGGTGAAGCTGCCCGCTGGTCAGCAGATTCGTATAGGTCACTTTCCGGTGTTCCATCAGGAACGTGCGGCGCATTCTTGCGTATTTCCCAAGCTCCTGCAGGAATGTCGGCGGAATCAGGTTCGGAAGAAGATAATCCCCCTGCTTCGTGTAGGTGATGGCTTTCATGTTCTTCGCCCCTTTCTGGCTTGTTTTTCTGGTTTCTGACTACAGAATACTTCTTTTCCGAAGATTCCGCAAAGGTGTGATTCTCTCTTTCGTGCTGCCGCCGCAATGCAGTCCTGGCAATTTCCGAAAGACACATAGCAGATATGTCGCTGACAGTCGTTCCCAGCGCATTCAGGGTTTGCAGCGTATTGAATCCACCGATGTACCGAAAATCCTCTGCCTGGAAATATAGCTCTGGGTCCACACCGCAGCGAACCAGCAGCATATAGCCTACGCTGTTTTGAAGTAGCGGCCTGAACATAGCCTCTACGGACTCCTCATCCAATACATCCAGGTTGCTTTCCGTTTTGCATTCCAGAAGCGCCGCAAGATGATCCTGAAAGTGATCCTCCACGGCATTGGCCGCCGCAGAAATCAACGTTGCTCCAAGGGGAGCCCTTACATTCAAACTGCCGAACTGGGTTTCCAGAGCCTCCGTCACCGCATCCACATCTTCCTGGTGAACCTCCCAGATGGGAACCGGTTTGGCTTTGGCGCTTTCGTGGGTGTCCGCAATATCAAAGAAGTATCGAACACCGGACTGCCCATCAAACATAGCAATTCCTTTTGCGCCACGGTTTACCCACCGCCCAAACCGGCGATTCCAGCCATTGCGACCCTCGATGGGCAGCACGGCGGTAGCATCGGGCTTTTGGGCATATAGCATGACCTGTTCGTGGAAGCTCAGTCGGAAATTGCGGCAGGCCGTGGTCAGAAAGCGTGGCCAATTTTCCGGTTCCAGCATTTCATTCAGTGCCTGAAAATACAGATCGGTCATCCGTTCGTATTTCGATGACATCGACGCACCTCCTTTGTCAGCGTTCCCAATCATCTCTTGTTTTCTGGCGGACAGGGTTGCCTTTGGCATCGTAATTTCTGGGATCAGCGGCAGGGACAGCCCAGCCGAACATGGAACCGGCAACCATGGCGGCCTCCTGTGCCTTGGTAATACCGTTGGATTCATTCAGGGCAGCAGCACCTTCTTTGGGAGAAGTATTCTGCGGAAAAGTTCCGGTGGGAGCATAGCCCTTTTCACCCTTTGTAATTACAATCAGCTCTCCGCTTGCTTCCAGGGTGCTGAAGCACTTATCTGGAAGTGAAGAGCGCAGTGGTACGACCTGAATACCGCTGCACTGGATTCTTTCCGCAAATTCACAAATATGGTAGAGACTGCCGCCCACTTCCAAGTGCGTTTCATCAATATAGCGGCAAACCCTATCCTGCGTTTCGCCAGAGGTCAGCGTCATGCGGATTTTATCGCCGTCTGAAATCCGAAACAGCTCCCTATAATTGGAGGTAATGAATCGAATGCCAGCTTCGGCGTGACTAACGTGCCTGTCCAGCCATTGCCGGACATAACAGTAGCAATAGAAATTGTAATCTCCCTTGTCTGGATTCAGCCGCAGCAGATAGGAATAGTGGTCGGTATCTGCCCGGAAACTGTACTGTCTGCCAGATTCCATCAGGCTTTCTGAGTGTTCGCCGCAGAAGGCGGACAACTGTTCTCGATCTTTCAGAAAGCCATCCCGCAGTTCGTTAACGACAATATCAAGCTCCGCCTTGAAATCCGGAGATTTCAGGTCTTCCCGAAAATCAAAGAAGGAAGAATAGAATTCCTTCCCGGTGCGGCCAAAGTCTGTCCGCAGGTGTCCAATCAGGCCAGTCTGAGCCGAAATCTGCTGGCTGTTTCTATAGCAGTATAATTCTTCCGTCCCTTCAACAGGACGAATTGTCATATTGAATTCCATTACCGTTCAAACTCCCTTCCCTTGCGTCCTCGAATGCTCTCTAAAAAACGAAGCCGTTCTGCTGCCCGTTTCACCAAATCCCGCTCCGTATCCGCTCTGCTGCCGAGATAATGCCCCCAACAATAGTCATTTCCATTCTTGCAGGCCCAGGTAACGAACATGGGAGGCTTGCTCGGCTTTTCTCCGATTACAAACTCAGTTTCTCCGATATGGATAGAATCTGTAATGCGGTAACCGATATTGATTCTTTCTTCCATCAACGTTCCTCTCTGACCACATTGGTTTTCTGTCGATGGCCCTGTTCATATGAGCGAAGCGTAAGCACTGCCCACTCCGGGAGTTTGGAACGGTCCATCGTTCCGAGAATATCCTGACGCTCAAATCGGGATTGTTCTCTGGAATACAAGTCAACACAAAAGCAGGCAGAACCACGGCTGTGCGGATATGCCCCAAAGCCGCCGGTGCAGAGTTTCAGCTGATTGGTCGCATTTTGGTATTCCCGCCGCAGGACACCAGGGCGGATAACAACAATTTCTCCGTTCAGATTGCTGTCAGCAGAAATTGGCGTACAGTCCTTGTGCGTCAGTGGTGTTGTGTCGATGCCCTGAAATTTGGGCTTGAATTGCTCCATTCGGGTTTTCTTGGCTTGTTCGGACAGCCGTTCTCCGTAGAGCTTGGCAATTTCACAATAATCATCGCTGATCATCACATCACTGTAGGATGCCGTGATTTCGTTCTGCTGACAATAAGCGCACATATAGCGTTCTCCCGGATTGCAGTTCAGGCTTTCTCCCAACACAATTTCACGATCTCCGATATGAAAAGCATGGATGATTTCATAATCACCCGCCATCCGTTTTTCCATAATCATCCTCCTTATAAACTCGCTCGCAAATCACTAAAAACCGTTGCTTACCTCCGCTGGCGTAGGGGTGGCAGGTTAAGAGTGTCAAAAGCTCCCGGCCCTCCTGAATCCGAATGGCATCCACATCGCTGGGAGCAATGATTTTCGTTTCCACCACCTGATAGTTGAGGGTTTCCCATAGATTTTGCAGCGTGACCACATCGCCCTTTCGCAAGTCCGGTACATAGCGGAAATAATAGGCTCCGTTCCACCCCCGGTGTCCAGCAATCACGCAGTTGGTATTCTCGCCGCCAATGGGAAGACTGGTTTGGGAAAGATGGGCTGCACCATTTGCCAAATTTTGGTCTGTAGCTCCCAGATATACCGGCATATCCAGATTGATTTTCGGAATGTTCAGGATTGCGAAAACTTCGTCGTTTCTCCCATAGTCCCGAAGCTGAAAGGCGGCTTTCTGCAAAGCGGCACGGCTGCTTAATGACACCTGCTGTTCATCGTGTATTTTCTCGTTGTAGGCACACATTTCCTCCCAAAGCTCTGCATAGGCCCGTGTTTCTTCTGTGGGCAATGTTTCTGTCTGGGCAGAGACGGTTGTTTCTTGATTCTGAAATGTCTGGATACTGCTGTCCATTTCCTGCTGAACCCGGATGCGCTGGGCATAGGGAATAGAAAAGATGGTAAGCCCCAGGAGAAAGATGCTCAGATACAGCACTCTTAAAAGCGTTCTAACCATGCTGTTTTCTCCGTTGCAGTCGCTTCCAAAGCCAATACAGCAGAATCAGGACAGTCAGCAATCCAAATACAACCGCCAGACCGATTTCCAGGCCCCGGAGATAATACTGCATCCAGTGAGAGCCGGTACCGTCTGCCGTTTCAGCCCCGTCTGCAATTTGTTCCGCTTCCGTATCCTCTATCCGTTTCCCGGTTACCAGCAGCCTGTGGGTATTGATGCCATACGGCGTACAGGTCACAAGGGTACAATTGTCCTGCCCCTCCCAGATGCCCAGCAGACTGGTATCTGTGGGAAGCACGGTATTGATTTCAAAAACCTGATAAGCAAGCACATCCCCCAGCACCCGGAGATAGAACACATCCCCCATTTCCAGCTGCTCCAAATCAGTAAACATGGTTTGGCTGGCCATTCCGCTGTGGCCTGAGAGTATGCTGTGGGTACTTCCTCCTCCAATGGGCAGGGAGCTTCCCAGTAGGTGTCCCACACCTTTGCGAAGAACGCTGTCGCCAGTGCCATGATAAATTGGTAAACGGACGGAGATTTTCGGAATCTCCACATAGCCCATAATCCCGTCACCGGCAAGATTCAGAATTGAGTCGTAGCTTTCAGAAGCGGACTGCAAAGCATCCTGAGTAAAACCGTTTCCAGAAATAAGTGCCTGGTTGTAAGCCGCTGCCCTGTCCCGCTCCTGTTCCAGCATGGTGTCGTCCGTCTGGGCAATGGCCTCTTGGTAGGCGGTGTAGATTTCAGATGCGTACTTTCTGTTTACATAATCACTTATCACAGGGTACAGCGTCAGTCCCAGAGCGGCAAAAAACATGACTGCCCCAAAAATTATCCAGAGAATCTTTCGTTTCATAGAAATCCCCTTCATTGGAGGAAGCCCCGAAGGTGTAAACCTCCGAGGCTTCCGGTTTCAAATCAGTGCTGTTTCTTTCGCAGAGACAGGAAAATCATGGCTGCAGCACCGGCCATCAGGAGAATGCCCGCCACGGTGAACATCATGGTGCCGTTATCACCGGTTTCAGGCAAATCAAAACCACGGGTGTTTACCACCGTCAACAAAGCCTCCGCATTGGCGCTGCCATTATCTACCAGCATGGTAACGGCGTTGCCGTCCACCTTGGCAGAGGCCGTCAGCAGATGGTGGTTGCCGCAGAGGGTTTCGCTCTCCGCCTGAGAGATCACCACCTGGATGTTCTCTTTCAGCAGCGTATAGCCGCTGTCGGTGCGGACTTCGGTGATCCGATAGGTGTCATCCTCCAAGCCCTTTACAATTACCTTACCGGGTGTACTTCCGGAGGTGACCGGGATAAAATGGGTGGCATCCTTTTCGTCTGCAACATGAGCAGTCACATAGTAAATACCGTCACTTTCATCCAGCTTTGCCTGCACAAAGTAGTTGTCGGTGTCATTGTGCAGCACAAATTCCACCTTGGAGAAGTTGCCCTTGCTGTCACTGAACTTCTTGGTCAGGTCAATGCCATAGGTGTAGAGGTGGCAGTCATCCTTTAGGGTGCCTACAGAATCCGCAGAGGTACGCTTCCAGGTCAGCGTGACCTGGTTGGGATTACTGTCATCACCGTAGACAACAGAATCGTCACTGTCCAGCTTGGCAGTGTAGGTGATGCGCAGAGTCAGGTCGGAATAGCCGGAATTTACCATGTCGGCTTCGGTATAGACCGTCTTTGCGCTGTTGATTTCCTCCAGACCAGTCTTGGTCATGGTGATAGTCATAGCTTCGCCGGATTCGGAAGCAGCATAAGAAGCGGTGAATTTACCGTCTGTTTCCAGCCACTTGGCAACGGAATCCGTGCACCCGCTATCCGTAAAGAATTCCAGGACCACATTCCCCTTGGTGTAGGTCAAACCTTGGCTCAGTGTGTCAACAAAGGAGTAGCTGGTCAGATAGGTGGATTCAGAGGTAATGGCAGGCAGCGTAGAAAGAATCTGGTATTCCACGGTATCACCACCGGAGGCGGTACCGGTATGGGCGAAGCCATCTGTAATGGTTGAAGTACCGTTGTTCTTGCCGGTGTTGGCCTTGCTTTCCCGCAAGGTCTTCATCAAGGTAGGCTCGCCGGTCTGATTCTTGGGATAAACCGTCACATCATAAATCCAGCGTATACCACCATCCGCTGCGTTGGTGCCGTTTACGGCGGTCATAGGCAGAGAGATGAGAAAAGGATCGGTGGTAGACACTACATTCTCGGGGACCCTGGTTTCCACAATCAGATACAGACCCAGGTCCAGATTCTCCGCTTTGGTCTTGCCATAGGTGTCCGTCAGGGGCATGGCCGCAGCTCCGTTTGCGGCTACATATCGTTCCAGAGCATTCTTTGCCACCGTGGAATTGGTAGTCAGCGCAGCAGACAGCGCAGAAATAAGAACATCAGACTGGTAATAATACTTGGCTCCATCCAGAGCGTCCCCGCCGGTGTATCGCTGGGCACCGTTTTCCAGGCCCAAGGCTTTCAGAAAGTCAGCGCTTTTGACCTGATCCAGAGCGTACAGTGCCTCCACACGATTGGTCTCCCCGGTGTGCTGTACAATATCCGCAATCTTCAGGTAGCTGAACTCCACCCCTTTCAGAGCATAGTTTTTCATAACTTCATTGACGCCGTCCTGGTCAGCTACGCCGGTGGACACGTAGGAACTGTCCCACACGCCATCCTCCTCGCTGCCCGTCAGGTCATATTTGTAGATGGTCAAAGATCCCTTTTGGGTTTCATCAATGACTGCGTCGCCCACTTCGGCGGCAGAAACAGAGACGGCAGAGCCGAAGCACAGTACCAAAGCCAGACACAGGGAGACAATTTTCATAAACTTGTTTTTCATGGTTTTAAGTCCTTTCACAGCAAAACTTTTGTTTTCGGTTTGTATTTTGGCAGCAAAAAGCCAGGGGGAATCCCTGGCAAAATAGCGGAATGTTTTCATGGCTTAACTTCGTTTCTTCCTAAAGGAGATGAACAGCATTACGGCGCAAACCACTGTACAGAAGATTCGGGAGATGCGCATAAACAGTTCTGTGCTTACGCCTGTTTCTGGCAAAGTGTAGATCTTGGCATTGACGACTTGCAGGGAAAGCTGAAGATCTTCTTCCGTGAGTTCTCCAACAAAGGCGTAATCCGGCAGCTTTTGATAGCCATTGGGTGCCTTTAGCTCCGTTACCCGATAGAAAAGGCCCGGATAGAGATTGTCCCACAGCAGCACTCCATCATCGCCGGTAGTAAGTGTCCCATCAACAAGATTCGGATTGGAACAGCCGCCTTTGACTGGTTCTTCGGAATAGATTACCGGATACCAGAGAACCCCCTCTGCACTCCATTCCAGGAGAAAAGTGCCCCCGGACAGATGCTCCCCGGCGATATTGACCTTTTCAATACGGATGCTGCTGGTGCACAGAATGTTGGTGAAGGCTGCCTCTGCCGTTTGTCCTTGTTTGACGGTTACAGTCTGGGGGTTCTGGCTGATGCACTGATAGGGACTGTCCTCCGGGAGTAATTCCTCTACCGTATAGGTTCCGGGCAGAAGATTTCCGGTCAGAATCAGGCCGTCTTTATCAGTAGTAAAGGGCGAACCGTCCAGTGTGTTTCCATCTGCATCGGAAATTTTGAACTGCCAGCCTTCTGCGCTTCCACCGCCACTCACGGTCTTGCGAATTTTCAATTTGCCGTAGTGGATGTTGCGGAAGGCGACGCTTGCCGTTTGATTGGCTGCAAGGGCAACTGGCTTTACGGCTGTATCATAGTCCCAGTAGCCATCCTCTCCGGGCTGCTCCCTTGCGAAATAGGTTCCGGGAAGCAAATCCGTTATGACCACTGTGCCGTCTGTTCCGGTGACGAACGGAGAACCGGGAACAGCATCAGTACAGTCAGCATCTCGAAACAGGTCGATTTTCCAACCGCTTAAATTCTCGCCGGTGTTTGTGGTTTTGACCAGCTTCACACTTCCTTTGTTCAATCGGTTATGAAATTGAACTGTCACCGTCTCACCGGCCAAAATCGTTACCATCTGAGGATTTGTGCCGGAACAGGAATACTGTGCCTGGATTGCGGCATCCTGGTGGCCCAGTTCTTTGACATAAACCGTTCCGGCAGACAAATCGGAAACATTCAGTGCGCCGTTGGCATCCGTGGTGTGAACGCCCGAAATCAGGTTCGTACATCCACTGTCGGAATAGATGCCGAACTGCCAGCCTGCAAGGTTGGCTCCATCCTCCGTTGTTTTCGTCAGGCTGAGTGTGCCGGTTTGGGGCGGCACCGTTACGGAAAAATAGGCAGCTGCAGACTGATAGTCCGGCTCTGTTTTGCAGGACATCAATTTCTGCTGTTCCCCATGCTCCCAGACGAAAAAGACCTGATTATCTAAGCTTGGAATCTGTTTTGTTGGTGCCACGATGGTTTCCGATATAGGTGAGTTCGCTGTGACTGTCAGAACATTTCCTTGAACCGTAAACGTAAGATTTGAGGTGTTGGAAAAGGAATACTTTTCCAAAATACCGTTTGTATCCGTCAGGCTTATGCTGAATTTCCCATTTCCATCCGGCAATAAGGTATACTTTGGTGCAGCGTTTCTGCTCTCAGACATAAAACTTGGAACCGTGTAATGCTGCGCCATCTTCGCTTCAATATCCCGGTAGGCATCGTCCATACCGTCCAGATAGAAGTTTGTCCCCCATACAGAAGAGGCACAGTACAATGCCGGCGTGATAGCATCGTAGAGCGTGGAATTCAGCTGGGGGTATGGCGGCGTGGGACTACGCCATCCGCAGGCCAGTTCCCAGATAATTGCCTGGGTTGCCGCATGACGGCACAGCTTCTCATAGCGCAATGTCTGCGCATCTTTTTTGCTTGCAATCTCTCGCTGCCCGTACACCAGGGCAACTCCAATGGCCAATACCTTTTCCCGGCTGAGCCGATACATAGCGCCGCTGCCATCCTCCATTTCGTCTATTGTATAAGAAGTTCCGCCGTGTCCCCCCTGATTTCCAAGCTCCACTCCGGGCTCTATGCAATAGGCAACAAAGTAGTTATTCGCATAGCCCGCCTGATTTTTCAGATACACAGAGTACAGCGGAAGGATCTTCTTGTGCTGGATATATCCCTGTGCCGGAATGTCAATCCCTCCACTGGGCAGCGTCAGGTTAGCAAAAGCATTGGGTGCTCCCGTAATTTCAGCACCCGCATAGAGCGCAAAATCATCGTCCAGGAGACGATCATCCTCCGGGAAACACGATTCATCCTCTTGGGGCGGTCCCGGTTCTTCCGTTTCCGGGACTATTTCTTCGCTTTCTTCGATTTCTTCCGGTGCAGTTTCTTCAATTGCTCTTGTTTCTTCCGCAAACGCCGTCGGAAACAGCCCAACCAGCAAAAACAGTACCAGAAGAAATGCGAAACATCGTTTCAACATAGATACCGATGTACCGTCCTTTCATAAAAAATCTCCACCTAGATTCAGGCGAAGTCGGTTTTAGGTTAACTCTCTTTTTCAGATTGTACAGGCAGTAAGAAGGGGTGAGGTGTGGAGAGGGGGAACCGACATTTCGGTTTGTGTACATCACACCAGATGGGCATACTGCCCCCTTGTAAGTGGCTATCGTTCCTGTTCCCTCTGACGCTTTCGGTAAAACTCCAACGCCTTGATAATCGTATCCTCAATTTTCTGTGCAGGCGTCCCTGGCGCAAAAAATTTGCTGATACGCTCCCTTGGAATCTTGAATTGCTCCTTTTGGTTGGGCTTTTCCTCCTGCATAATGGAGAAAATCACATCCATATTGAGTCGCCCTTCCTCTGAAAACTTCCGCATTTTCAGAGCCTGAACATGAGAAGGGGTGCAGTCCTCGGTGGTCATGGTTTCATAGAGATCGTGCTGCTCCTGTTCCGTGAGATAGGAAAGCTCCACAGCGGGACGGAGTGCGATTTGGAGCTTGTCTTTTTCTTTCAGAGTGGAATTGTCAACCAAATCGAGAATTTCGGGAATCAAAGAGGTTAAGCGGACATATCTCTGAATTTGCGTTTTCCCGTCCGGACTGCTTGCTGCCAATTCTTCGTTGGAGCGTAATCCCAACTTCGGCCCCACTGGGGCCGAAGTTAAATCAGCACGATGCCCCTGCCGCTTTATGGCATCCAGCTTCATTTTATAGGCAAATGCCCTCTCTGACGGTAAGATTTGTTCCCGCTGCAAATTGGAATCCACCATAATAATAGTTGCTTCCTCATCGGTCAGGTCACGGACAATGCACGGCATACTCTGCCTGACAATCAAGCTGCAAGCCATTTTGCGCCGATGGCCGGATACCATTTCATATCGCCCGTCCGCCTTTGGCCGGACAATCGCTGGCACCAAAACACCGTACTGCTTTACGCTTTCCGCCGTATGCTCCATGTTCTCGTCCATACGGACTTTGAATGGGTGATTGGGGAAATCATCAATCTGGTCAATAGGAATTTCCTGCACCCTGGGCTGCTTGGCGACATCCCGTTCTTCCTGGGTGGTAAATAAGCTATCGACTGAGGTCAGAAGCCTTGCTGCGCTGCTTTTCTCCAATTTCCATTACCTCCTTCACCAGTGTTCGGTATGCCTCTGCGGCACGGCCCTTGGGTTCATGGACGAAAATACTGTGGTCAGCTGTGCTGATTTCTGCCAGCCGAACCGTAGCCGGCACAATGGTCTGCATGATTGGCAAGTGCTTCCCGTAAGCGGCTTTTACCGAGGCCACAATGTCCTTCCGGAAATTGGTTTCGTTGGCCATAGTCATAAAGACACCGCCAATTTTCAGCTTGGGATTGATCTGCCGCTTGATGCTCTGCACGGTATTTACCAGCTCCGTCATGTTTTCAGCAGCAAAATACTCTGCCTGCACCGGAATCAAAACATAATCCGATGCTGACAGAGCATTGATTACCAACATCCCCAGCGACGGTCTGCAATCCAGAAGCACATAATCGTACCCCTTTTTGACTTCATCTACATACTGCCGCAGTACCGTTTCCCGGCTCATCACATTCACCAGTCCCACCTCAACAGCGGACAGGGTTCGATTTCCGGGAACAAAGTCAAACCCTTCATGGTGCTGCCGCACCTCCGGATGCTCTCCGCCGCTGACACCTGTCACAATATCGTTCATGGCGTTCCCGAGTGTCAGCGGCAGCTCATTCGGCTTCCGCAAACCCAGCATCTTGGTCAGATCGCCCTGGGGATCAACATCCAGCAGCAACACTCTCTTTCCCTGCATCGCCAGTCCGGCACCCAAGTTGTACACCGTAGTGCTTTTCCCAACGCCGCCCTTTTGATTGGCAACCGCAATGACCTTCGTTTTTGCCATTGGGATTTTCCTCCTTAAAATAGATTTAGCCGCCTGCGGTTTGGCAGACGGCTATGTAAAAATTTTTGTATTACTATATTGTATCTATCCAGGTATAGAGTAACATTGTGTAAGTAGCACACTCAAATTGCATTGATAAGATTCCTAATTTTCTGTTATCCTTCCTCCAGAAATGTAATCTTTCCCGTTCTTTTCTCCTCGTCAAATAAGCAGAAAAGTGTTAGCGGGTTGAAATGCCATTTTTTTGTATCTTCTTCCTCCAGAACAGAGTATAGCTTGGATTCGTAAAATGCCTTTGTGGCTGATATTTCATCTAAGCCGTAGTTCTTGACAATCGAATCGATCACTTGGGGCACAAGAAGCGTCAAAATTGCTTCAAATGTATTTTGATCCATCAAATCACTTTTCTTGCACCTGCAGAGACGAAACCTTCAAAATCAGCTCGTCCACGCAATCCGTAAATCTCCTCTCTTGTATCAGGCGGTTTCGCAACCGGACCAGACTTAAGAGAATCACACGGTAGTCTGTATCGGTTAAATTGAGATAGCATTTCTTTCGGAACATTGCATTTCCATCCCCCTTTAGATTACGCTTATTCTATAACCAGTCGAGATTTCATGCAATTATGCCAGCGCAGCGAAGATGTTGATTGTCCGCTCTGCACCTCATTCCACCACATTGGGTTTGTCTGTAAACGAGAATTCGTTGCTTTCACTATACCGCAAAACTCTATCTTGGGTTATTATGGTATGTATTAGCAGCCCAGGGTGGGCGGGCTTGTCCCTCTGAATGGGATTTTGCCCCATTTTAGATGCTCCACTGGGTGGGAATTTTTGAAAATGGTGTCATTCGTTAGAATCTTTCTTGAGTTCCTTATGATTATCCGAAACCCAATGAATTGCGCATTTTTGTAATTTTTCAAGCAATTCAAGGTGTTTCACATAGTTAACGTCATTTAAACATCTACGCTTTTCTGTTAATCTAATTACATTATTTGCTTTTTGTTCCATTCCAGTCTCTCGCTCAGTTCCAACTATGATCTGTCCGTCGTCTGACAAAAATAACTCTAAGGACTTAAATATACTCTCTAAATTTTCGGCATCCTGCCCTTGCTGGTTTGGAGTGTCAACCACATAGAAATTAAAAGGACTCTTTGCTCTATATAAATTATATAGATACAATGCCGACTGATACATATAAACCAGTCTGGGCGTTTCGCTACCTGTACGGTCTATTACTTGCACAAAATCTTTTAATTTGATGAATGTTTTAGGAAGATTTATCGCATCCGCAAAAGTACAGCAGTACTCTTTTATATCCTCTCTTATTTCTTTAGAACGACTTGGAGATTTCTTTTCGTTGATTTTTTCTTCCAACATTGCAATTTTAGAAATATACGAATTTAGTTCTTGTTGCAAAGACTCTAATTGAGCCTTGCAGGATTCATATATCTCATATTGCCCCTTGCTCTTATAAAACGAAGAATAGGTAAGAAGTTCTTGAGAGTTACGAACTTTTTGTTCAATGGATTGAATCTCTACTGAGACATCGTTATATTTTCTCCTAAGTTCTTCCAGCCTTTCTGTTGCAAGCGATATACTATTCTTCAATTCAGCCATAAGTTTCTCACAATGAGCATAGTCTGAAGTTATATTTAATTGATCGCCTAATCCGTTTGAATAAACTGTGCCGCAAATTGGGCAGACCAACTCATCTTCTTGAGTCATTGCAAATTCAATATCTTTTTTTGTTTCTGCGAGATTGCGCTCTACGATATGCAATTTGCGTTGATTGACATATATCTCATTTTCCCAAACGGCCATCTCTGCACTATAGGAAAAATGCATCTTTCTCATTTCTTCCGCTTTGGTGAGCAACGATTCAATATCTGTTGTGACATCCTCAATGGATTTGGTATTCTCAATTTGCGTTAGTGAAGAAGTGATACGAGAAACAAAATTCTGATTGTAATCGTATTCTTTTCTCTTATCATCCATTTCAAGCATATGCTTTGCTTTTTGTGCTTGTAGTTCATAATATGAATCATCAAGGTACCCGCAAACATATTTATTTGTATTTGTTTTCCAATCTCTAATATACGCAACATTTTTGAATGAGTCTGCTATTTTGCCCCATCCCTCATCTTGGTCAATGTACTGAAATCTAAAAAGCAATGGTGGTGTCACATTGAATTGCTCGCCTTTATTTGAAATACAGGGCATTGTAATACCTAAAATATCCATTAGGCAGTTGCTGTATTCGTGAAAAGCTACTGTTTCAATAATACAAGAATACTCATCTCTATTACACTCAAAAATCTGAAACTTCTTTCCCTGGCGAACAATACAATAGGACTTTTCACCATATACAAAGAACAGTAAATAAGCAGAAATTAACTTTTTCCAATCAGATTCAATCCTTTTGCACTCACATCCCAATGTAGTAAATATACTTTTAATAATCGAGGATTTTCCTGTTTTATTTCCTCCGAGAATAATATTAAGCCCATTTTCAAAAGGAACCTCTAACGACCGTGACTCACTTTGACTGATTACTATCAGTTTTTTTATCGTTAGTCTTTTCATTGCCCTTTTCCTCCTGCTGTTTACGTAAATTTCTAATTAGAATTTTGTATTGCTGTTCTTGTTTAAACTTTTCGACTGAACTTGTGCTCATAATACAACACCTCGACTAACGATTCATCAAGACAATCTGATATGAGACTGCGATTTCGTAATTCTTGAATGCATAAATTATTTAATTCATCGCTTAGTCCATTCGTCTCGCATGATTTGCAATATGTAGAAAGTACTTTTCTCAATATTACAACAATTTCTTGATATTTAACATCATTAACATCTAACCATCTCGCATCGTGAAGTGTTTTGGCTGCTATAATACGATTAACATCTTTGTCCGACAGCGATTGACTAACTAAGTAATTGCGAAATGCATCATAATTTCCGCTGTTTTTTATATTATTCTCAATTTTTTTGCCTACTTGAGCTACATCTACACCTTTTTTCTCAACTAATCTTTTCATACTAATGGGCACTTTTATTTTTTCTTTACTCTTTTTCCTTACATCATTTAACAATTGCTGAAAAATAAGATTTGCAGTATTTGACGGAATATTTTTGTCCGCTAAATGATTAAAAAACATACCCATAGCTTGAGATTCATAAGTTGTTAGTTGTAATTCTGATTTATGGACAAATGTATTCTGGATGAATTCTTCAAAAACTGAATCAAAATTGCTAGGCATATCATCAGAGAATTCCTCTTTGATGCGGTCTTTGATTTTTCCATATAGCTCTACATTCTCTGTTTGAAGGCTTTTTCCATCCTCAACATACGCCTGCCATAATAAAACATCATTATCGAAGTCATTGTTTGATACAAAGTGACAATGCGAGCATTCGGCACCAAAAACCAAATAATTATAGAAAATAAAACCCAAAAATGACTTTTTGTATCCGCCTGTTTTCTTCTTCTCCCTTTTAGACATTTCTGCAATAGTCCAGTCAGAAGAATCTTCTTTTGTTTTTATCTGAAAAAATTGGTAATGCTGATTACTTGGAGAAAACTCGGCCATATCATCATGGAATTCACAAAAAACGATGCATTCCGTATTCTCTTGTAGTTTTCCTATAATATGGCATACAATCCAATGGACTTGATATTCGAATCTGTTATAGGAGTCTGAACCTGCTTGCTCACGTTGTTCGGTTGTAAGCACTTTACTCATAAATCGAAACTCCTTTCATCTTTAATCCAGTTCAAATTAACCATCCACTGCTTTCGCCATTCCACTTCATTTATTATCGCATCAAACACAGGCTCAAGGAAAGTCCGTATTTCAGCAATAACGAACGGAAATTCAAGCGTATCATCTTTTATTGTTTTCAAAAAGTACTTCCAACGCTTTTGCATATCCTCGTCATCAGCAAGTGACACAACCCGCTTAAAGCTATCTCTATCGTAAGGAGTGCCACGCCGCTGTAGGGTGCTAGAGATGGCAGATTGTAATCTTTCTCCGTCAAAATTGAATGTCCTTGAAAGATAATAAATATCGTAAAAATCTTTCATTCTTCCTGTCAACTCAAAGCGCTGCAAGATAGCATCAAACTTCTCGGCAACTGTGCTTTCAAGTGAATAAGTTTTGACTATCGGTGCTTCAAAGTCTGGGAGCTGCGTATTGATTGTGCGTTCTTCAGCACAGGGGAATATAATATCACCCACACCAATGTCAATATTGAATGGCACACGTACATTCTTTATTTGAGCAATAATTTGTGTACTGATACCGTGATACTTTCTTTGTGGGGAAATTTCCTCAAATCCCTTTGCCCGCATTTCTATATATTCATTGCCTGTTGGTGTACCAATGATTTTACCAATCAAAACTTTTACATCTTCAATAGAATTAGGGTATCCACGGAGCAGAAAATCGACATCAATAGTAGCTCTGCTTTCAAAGTTGGTTAAGGTATAAATGAACAGTCCGCCTTTGAGTACCAGCGTATCCGCATACTCTGATTTCGATAACTTTCTCAGAAATTCCTCTTGAGCAAAAAGCTGCAAGCATTGCTGATAACTGATACCTGAAGCCTTTGCCTTATTTCTGAGCCTTGCCAAAATTGAAGCCGCTTTATCTGCCATTACAACCACACTCCTATCAGTTCTTTTGCCTTTTTTTGCACACGCAGCTTCTTGGAATACATCATAAGATTGGGGATATTCTTTTTCGGGTCATTAACATATCCCTGTATTGCTTTATTGAAAATCTCTTTATCCATCTTACCCATATTTTTTAGGACATCACATATCGTCCTATCTCGGTCATAAATTCGAACTTTTGTGTAATCTATTTTGCCAGTTGTTTCGCCAAGCGTAACCAAATCTGGCTCAAGGCGATATGCTTTGATAAATGGATATTCTATATTAGTTCGCAATTTTGAGACATTCCTATCTATTGCGAAATTCCATTCGGCGGGGGTTCTATCACTGTACTTGTAATAAAACAGCGCTGTTTCCATGCAAAGAACAGCATCTGGAAACAATGTGTTGATGATAACTATTTCTCTGGTTTCACAGCTTTCAATCCAATGATAATAACCACGTCTTATTCTTTCAATATAGCCTTCGTCCAAAAGTTGTTTAATGTCGGCATAATACAGCTTGGCTTTAAGAATTTCGGCAGTAGACATCACATAATGATGTTGCTCAAAAATCTTTCTCACCACTTTAATATCATTTTCATGCAGCATTCGCACACCTCTACTTAATTGCCTCAAATTCGTTAATCAGTTGGGTACTTTACTATATTATTATATACTATTTCCATACAAAAAGTCAATAGCGAACTACCCATTTATTTGTTTTTGAATGGGTAGTTCGCTATTGATAAAGTAGATGACTTGTCCTCAATTGAAGCATACGGGGCTGGTATTGATTTATACCGCAGCTTAAAATTTTGTTGAAGCAATAGAGTATAGATTTATCGTCCCGATGTTTTATTTGATTTCCTTGTCTATATCCGCAAGAACGATCCATTTTCCGTTTCTTTTGCCGTTTTCTCGTTCTATAAGTTTCTTTTCCTGCATTTCTACCGTCCGCCTTTTTATCGTTCTTTCCGAAAGTCCCAAAAACTTTGCCATTCCCGTCTGTGTTATTCCCAGATCATTGCGGATAATATTGATTATTGCAAGTTCCTCCAAAGTGCAGTTCAAAGTGTCATTCCGGCACTTTGAACTATTGATTGTGGCACTTTGAAAATCAATATGCAGATATCTGTTCTTCAACTCATGGTTTGTTCCGAGCAGAAGATTTTCAAAAAACTTTTCAAGGAACTCTGTTGTTCCGTGTATTCCATTTTTCAGATCGTTGTAATTTGCCCTGACAAGAGCGTTGCGGAAATACCATGAATTTTCCGCAAAAACATCATTGCTTACATTGAATCTGAAGGTTTGCAGATATTTTATGACAAAAACGGCTGTTGTTCTTGTGTTGCCCTCACAAAAGGGGTGTATCTGCCATATACCCGAAGTGAATTTCGCAATATGCCTTATTGATTCCGCTGTGGAAAGTCCCGAATATGAAAAATTTTTTTCTTGGCTGAAATCGTAATCAAGGGTTTCCTTTATACTGTCGGCAGATGCATAATAATACTAATTTTTAAACTGAAAGTGTACAAAAAATCAAGCGAAAACTCATAGCTGTTGAAAACAGGTCTATATGGCTTTTGTGCCAATTTTTGTCTACACTTTGATTAAAAATCAGTATTAATATGATTTTGCCCCTGATTGGGTTTCCAATCAGGGGCTTTTATGACGGACAGGTACCGGCAATTACTAAGAATTGTCGGCACCGCCTTTCTGTTCAGCTGTTTTTTCTTTTTCCAACCGAACGACAAACATTCTGTAATCCGGCGCTTTCTTGGCAAGACAGAAGTGCTTTATCATCTCCTCTGACAGCTCATGATCGAAGGCTTCACGATCGTAGCCGCTCACCCCGTAATGTTCATAATCCTCCAGCCATTTGAGCGACAGCTTTCGGCAGGCTTGATTAAAAGCAGTATCCCAATCCGTGGTTATGTGAATATCCAGCAGGATTCGGCTTATCATATCGGTGTAGCCAAAGTCGGGTTTGTCGGGTTGGATCAAATATTTGTCGGGTACAAGCCAGCGAAAGCCGAACACCGACACTATCTCGCCGAACAGAGCGGAATAGAACTCGGGCGGTATCTTTTCTCTTATTTCGTCCGGCATAGTGTATTTTTCTTCATTTTCCATAGTCAAGTCCTCCTTTTTAATGTACTCAAATCATATCATATATCAAAAAGCTGCCGTAAAATCTACGACAGCTTTTTTTGCTATGCTACAATAAGTCCAGACAAGGGACAGAGCTATTCGGTTTCCGTACCGATCTTCTTCAAGCGCAGACTGTGTTTAAGACTGTTCGCCACGTTGAGCATAAGGAATATCTCGTCGGCGGTACAGTCGCTGAAAACCTCGGCAATATCAGCACTTATTTCCTCAGGCGCATCGGCTTTCAGCACATCGCACAAAATTCTGTCAGCCGTTACACCGAGAGCGTTGCAGATATTGATAAGCGTCGGAAGTGACAGCTTCGTTTTGGCGCTTTCTATCTGCGAAAGATGCTGCGGAGAGATTGAACTTAACTCGGACAGCTTGTCCTGCGTCAGCTTTTTGGACTTTCGCAAACGCTTTATCCTTGCACCGATAAGAGCGTAATTCAACTCCATATTAAATTCTCCTATACAAATTATTATAAAACTATTGTAATTTAATTTATTGTATGATATAATAAGCTGTGTGTTAAGTATTCCTATAAACGGTAGTTTTATTATAAAATTTTCATTCGATTGACAAAAAAGTAAAAAACCGCTTGCAGGAAAGCCATTTGGGGCAATTTAGGGTCAGTTTGCAGGTTGCCCGAGGTTGGCTGTTCGGCAGCATATTATGTCGCTTTCCCAAAAGCAGAAAAATATATAAAAGGGAGATCCACTATGAAAAAAATCACATCAGCAATTCTTGCGCTGCTCCTTGCAGCATCAATGACCGCCTGCGGCGAAAAGGCAGTCGACACAATGGAGGAGGTGACAGCACAAACGACCGCAGCCGAAACGGAAAAGGCTACCGAAGCTGTGACAACGGAGGACAAGCAGGAGGAAACCGAGGCGGAGACTGCGACAGAGGAAACGACTACAGAAACAGAGCCAGTCGAAGAGCCTGTTCCTGAAAAGGCAGAGCTTCTCAACTCAGTATGGACCCGGCTCAACTCAGCTGAAAGCTTCCGTATGAACTGCAACGTAAAGGGCAAAGTGCCGTCCGAAATATCGGATATGGGCATGCTCATTGACCAGAGCTTTACATACACTGTATCGGGTGATGTAACGCACCTTGAGTCCAAGTACACCAATCTTGACTCAAACGACCCCGCTGTCGAGTACGAAGAGTATCAGGTGCTTAACGACAGCATTGTAACAACACTGACAAAGCACGGCAATGATTGGGTGGACAACACACCCAAGGAAATGATTCGTACCAATATGATGCTGAAAGCTCTTAATACAGCACCACTGGTCGGAATCCTTGCAAATGATGCAAATACAGCTACGGAATCACTTATTCGCGGTAATATTTATCGTAATGATGCTGGTGATTATGTCTTCGATAACATTAAAATGGACCAAATCGTTTGCTATTCTGATGATTTTCGTGACCATATGCTCGCCGGTTTCATAAGAACACCTGCCATTGAAGATTATTTATACAACGTCAGCCCCGGTTCCGATATGTATAAATCAGGATGCGCACTTGCTTACACTTTCGATAAAGACTACAACCTTAAGAGTATAGCTTTCGATGCCATAGTAAACAAAACAAACGGCTACGACGTTCACTGCGAAGTTACTTTCGACAGTTGGAACGATATTTCCGAAATCAAAGTTCCCGAGGTATAACAAATCTTTGGAAATAGTTGCATTTTTTGTAACAATATGCTATAATAAAAATCAACGGCGAAAAGCAGAGTAAAAAATGCTTTTCGCCGAATTTTTAAAGGAGAGTGAAAATAATGCCGAACGAAAACAGGACAAGTGATATACAGCTCCACAAAGCGAGAAAATATATGCTTGAAAAGCAGCTTGACGAAATGAAGAACCGCATAACGGGCAGAAACAACAGCTTTTATCCGTACATAGCCGACAGAACGGGAAAGGTGTCCGAAAGAAAGCTTGCAAAATTCATAAATGAACTGCTCGGCGGGGCGCAGAAATACGGCAGACAGCATACCCTGCTCGAGATCAAAGGCGAACTCCGTGAGCTTTGCGAGTGCTTTCTCTATTGTGCGATCCAAGGCATCGGAACATATAACGAGGGCGAAAAATACGCTGAACGTCCTGCCTGCTTTTTCTCCGACCTTGCCGACATTGCAAAGCACAAAAACAACCTTTTTCTCACGGACGAAAACACTCTCCACAGCTACGAATTTACATCTGCGGAATACGACCTGCAAAGCGGCGAATGCAGATATTACGGCGAGTTCAACGAGGGCGGATTCTTCCGTAACTGCGATATGGCGTACCTGCTTTTGACGGGAAAGCATATTGTTTCAACTTTTCCCGAGGAAGAATTCGGAAATCACTGCGCAGAGCATGAGTCGGAAATTGCAACGGAACACGGCTTTGACAGCTACAAGGCTTATCTTGAAACAATGGAGAACACGCAGAAAAAGCTGGCTGAAACGAGTATGAGCGACTTCCCCGATGATATGGAATTTGTCTGCATCGATGAGGACGATGAACTTGCCGAAAAGCAGGAAATCAAAAACAGCGAGTGGCGAAGCACCGTCGTTTCGCCCGAAGCCTACACGGAAAAATATCTGCGGTTCAGGGAGCTTTTCTTTAAGCAGACAATGTTCGTGCGCTATCATTTCTTTGAAGAGATCGAGCTTATGACGGATATTTTCCTCTATGAGCATAAGCTTTCGTCTTTCTCGGAGGAGGACGTTTTTGCAATGATATACTACCGCACCGACAAGCTCTGCTCTTCGCTCGAACATTCTTCAATAGGTGATATGGCATGATAAAGGACAGAGATGATTTTTACGATGCGCTTTGGAACGACTATGTTTCATTCGGCGAAAAAGAGAGAGAAAACAGCTTTGTTTACCGCTATCTGAAAAAGAAAAAGGACAGCCGTGCCGAGGTCATAGGACGGCAGAAGGCTGACCTTTTTGAATATGCGGAGCAGAAAAAGCGTGACAAATATATCCTGCTCAAAAGCGCCTGCTTTGCCCTTGAACGATACAGGATAATTTCAAAGCAGGAATACGCCGACATTCTGAAAGACCTCATTGGCACGAAGGACAAGACCACGGGAAAGGTGAAGATTCCTGCAAAATATGAAGCTCTTGACGATGATGAAGCTTTCAAAAAAGCGGAGGAAATGTTTGAGCGGCGTTTTCTTATGGGCTGTGTAAGGGACTTTTTCTACAACCTCGGCTATCGCACGAACAAAAACGATAAACACGGTCAGAGCGTAAAGCTCCCAAACAAGCACCTCAAAGAGGACGGCTACAACGATGAGTTTGAAATGCTCTATGAGTACAGTTTATACAGCGGAAAAAGCGAAAGCTCGGAGACAGTGACCGATCCTGCACAGATAAACGGCGAATATACGGAGAAATGCACACGGCTGTATGATTCGCTTCTGCGTGAGAAATGTGCCGATGCGTTCGTTCCGCTGTACATTGACCCGAACACGGGCGCAGGGGTCTACATAATCGGTAGAAACAGGTTTTCGGAGGACGAAAAAGCGCCCGATGAAGTCTGCTTCGTCTGCGTGATACTTTTTGCAATGGTGGACGCAGTTTCAAGGCCTGACCACTGCTCAGATTATGATATTTCGCTGAGTATGACCGTGAAAAAGCGTTTCCGTTCGGTTGGAAAGGCGTTCGACTATCTTTCGGCAAGGATCACGGGCAAGGACGTTTATGAAAACTACCCCGATGAAAACAGCGGCGAACTCCCCGAGGGCATTGACGAATGTTTCAATCTGTATTTTCTGTCAAAGGAAGAAAACGAGGATATGTACCGCCGAAACATCGGCAGGATATTCCGTGAAAAGCAATCCGATGCGCTCAAAGAGGTCGAGAGAATGGAGAGCTTGCGGAGGAAGTCGGGAAAATAGGGAGGGTATTTATGTTTAATGATAAAAAAGAAAAGCTGACGGAGATTTTTGAAGATACTATGCGGCTTTGCAGAAAAGATACGGAGCTTGCCGATGCGATAAAACACACTCGTGAGAACACGAAGTTTTATGCACCCGATGAAAAGCCTGATCTGTCCAAGCAGGAGTGCACCAAAATTCGTAAGACTCAATACAATGTCACAACTGAACGAACGCTTGAGGCGGCAAAAAGACTTTCCGAAAAATACAGCGGAAAGAGAATAGCCGTGCTGAATTTTGCGTCGGCAACAAATCCGGGCGGCGGAGTTGCAAGGGGCAGTTCGGCGCAGGAAGAATCGCTTTGCCGATGCTCAACGCTTTATCCATGCCTAAAAACCGACAAGCTTTACGGACAATTTTATGCAATGCACAGAGCTCGGCATGACACACTCTACACGGACGCCTGCATTTACACGCCTGATATAGCAGTAATAAAGAGCGATGCATTATTTCCGCAAGCTGTTCCGAAAAGTGAGCGATTCAAGGTCGATGTTATCACCTGCGCTGCACCCAATCTTCGAGAAAAACCGTATAATGCCATGAACCCAGGTCAGGGAGCGCCGACAAAGCTTACACCGACAGAGCTTTTTGATATTCATGTAAAGCGTGGAAACCATATTCTTGATGTTGCTGCATCAAATGGTGCAGACATAGTAGTTCTTGGAGCGTTCGGCTGCGGAGCATTCCGTAACGACCCCCATATTGTTGCGAACGCATACGGTCATGTGCTTTGTAATTACAAAAGTATCTTCGACGAGGTTGTTTTTGCGATTTACTGTTCTTCCGATGATACGGAGAATTATGACATATTTAAGGAGGTTATAGGATGGGTTTAATGATGTTTTTTGGGTGAAGTTTTAAGCTATGAGTAATACAAATAGAATACCCTTTGCTGATTGATTTTGGCTGAAGGTATTGCTTTTATGGACGGGGATAGTTTGACGATTACCGATATGTTACTTTATTATGCGGAGTGGAGACCATTTGTACGGGCAAGTCCAACAATAAGAGGAGCTTACGGGAAAAGTGCGATCTTACGTTGTTTATGCCAAAATGCATCACTGATTTGCGTGATGCATTTTGGCATTTTTAATGTTCTGTTGCAAAAAAATACCGGATATGATATAATTTAAAAAATCCAAACATTTCAAGGTGAACTCAATGCCATTAACAATAGCAATATGCGATGATAACGAAGATCAGATAAAAGAGTTGCGGCGGCTTCTCGGAGAATGGTCCGCAGACAAGCCCTTTGCACTTAACATAGACGAATATATAAGTGCGGAAAGCTTCCTGTTTTCATATCCCGATAAGCCTTGCGACCTTATCCTGCTGGATATTGAAATGAAACGGCTAAACGGTATGGAGCTTGCAAAAAAGCTGCGCTCGGACGGGAATATGCTGCCGATAATTTTCATCACGGGATATTCTGAATATATGAACGACGGCTATGAGGTGGAAGCTCTTCATTATCTGCTGAAGCCTGTTGACAGGTCAAAATTTTTTGCGGTACTTGACCGATACATAAAGCGGCATACTCACGAAAATGAGATAATGCTCACCTGCGATGATGGAAGTATTCATGTTTCTCCTGATATGATTATTTTCTGCGAAGCTGTGGGCAAGAAAACTCATATGCATATGCGTGATAAGGTCATTGTCTGCAATTCGGGGATAAGCGCTGTGAAAAATATGCTGCCCGAAGAATTTGTTTTCTGTCACCGTTCGTATATCGTAAATATGCGATATGTTCGGAGCATCGGCAAGACGGATATTATGCTTGACAGTGGTGAAAAAATTCCGCTCTCACGTCGGCTTTACAAGGAAGTCAATGAGAGGTTTATTCGGTTTTACACGAAAGGATAAATATTATGCCAAATAAAATCATACAGCAAGATAAATACCCTAGAAAGTCAATTGAAAACTATATGGAAAAAGATATAAAATTAGCAAAAGCAATAGAGGAAGCATTTGCAAGACTATATATATATGATAGACAACTTATATCAAGTAGACCTAAAAAATATAATGATACTATTGGTATAAATCATCATGTCGGAGAAAGAGCTATTGTTTTTAGATTTGCTTATTATTTGCAGCAAATATTAGATGAACATAATATTTATGCTGACTACAATTTGGATTGTGAGTACAATAGAAATGGAAGCAAATCCAAGGAAATTATTTCTTTGGATAAAAATGTATACCCTGATTTGATAATTCATCAAAGGAGAATCAATGACAATAATTTACTTGTAATGGAATTTAAAACATATTGGAATAAAGATCAAAATGAAGATATCAAAAAAATTAAAGCTTTTATTAACGAAAGGGACGGCTATAATTATAAATATGGAATAGCTGTTTTGATTGGCGAAAGTACAGTAAATTTAAAAATGTTTGAAAAAGATGGTCAAATATTTGAAGATGATAAGGTGTACAAATGATTATTGCTATTATAGTGTTTTTGATTATAACAATATTTTTAATATATTATTTTCTCCGCCGCACTCTCTACAATATGATAGACCGCCGAATAGAGCGCTTTCAAAGCGAGCTTATCGAAAAGCAGGTGCGTGAGATACAGAATATGTACCGTCAGGTGCGCGGCTGGCGGCACGATTACCGCAACCATATAAACAATATGAAAATACAGCTTTCCGAGGGCAATTATGATAAGCTGTCCGACTATCTGAACGAGCTTGCGGACGATCTGGACACGGTGGACACCGTAATAAAGACGGGCAATGTTATGGCGGACGCTATCCTCAACAGCAAGCTGAATATTGCAGAGAAAATGAACATAAAGCTTAACGTGAAAGCGAATGTTCCCGACAAGCTGCCTATGAGCGATGTTGAGCTTTGTTCAATGCTTGGAAATATACTGGATAACGCAGTTGAAGCCTGCGGCACGCTTCCCGAAGAGGAACGCTTTATGCGTGTGTATATCGGCAAGCTGAAAGGACAGCTGTATCTTTCCGTGCAAAACTCCGCAGGCAAAGTCCGCAAGTCGAAAAATACATATCTCTCCACCAAAGAGGGCGAACACGGCTACGGGTTATTCCGAATAGACAGAGTTGCGAAAAAGTACGGCGGCTATGTCAATCGTCAGAACGAAGAGGGAGTGTTTGCCACTGAAATAATGGTGCCGCTTAGCGGTTAGTTGTACCATTCGTTCTGTATTTTGACCGTTCGTTCCGAGATCGGCACGGACGGTCTTTTTTGTGATATTATGAATGTGAGGTGAGATTATGGTAAAGGTAACAAACTGGGACAGGAAAAAGAAGAAAGAGGATCGGGCAAAATACCGAAATGAGCAGGCAAAAATTAAGTATAAAATCTCTGAGAATATGCGGTATATTCTTGCGGAACTATGGAAAAGCCATCCGCTAATGTTTGTTCTGATTTTTGCTCAGGTTATAGCACTTGTCGCAGAATCACTTTTCACAACCTTTACAGGGAAATATGTTGTTGAGCTTGCCTTGGGAACATCATCAAGGATCCGGCTTGCAGTGATATGCCTTTTGCTTATTATCGGCGAGCGAATTACAAAATATATCACGCACGAAATTTATGATTACGGCGGATATTACGGAGATTATAAATTTGCCTGCCATATGACCCGAAAAATTATACGCAAGAATATGTCCACAGACTATGAAAACAATGAAAGCTGTAAAAATAGCGATGCCATACAAAAGGCGTGGGCAGGCTCTGATTATATATCATATCAGACTATAAACACAATAAAATTATTTCTGTCAGCGGTTTTGCGTGTTGCTGCATACGGCGGAATACTTTCAATGCTGAGTCCCGTTATGCTGTTAATTGTCGGAGTTCCTGCGATAGCAAGCTTCTATATTGAGCGTCATAAAATGCAGTGGATATGGAATATGTCTGACAACTGGCAGAAATATGTCCGTGAGCTTAATTACATAAGCGACGCAGGAAGCGATTTTTCAGCCGCAAAGGACGTTCGTGTTTATGGCATGGATAAGTGGTTTGCCAAGCTGTTTGCAAGGTCATTCGGAAACCGTCTTAACTGGTACGAGCAGCAGGACGAATGGTCGTTCAGGCATGACCTTGTCCGTGTGCTGATGGTTTATTTATCAGATTTTGCTGCATATGCATGTGTTATTTATATGGTCATGAACGGGGATATCGGAGCAGGAGATTTTGTGCTGTACTTTAATTCGATATCTGAATTCAGCTGGGCAGTAAGAGAGGTATTTGATAAGGCTTCGGGCTTTAACTGGCTTTCGGAGAATATTTCGTTTTCAAGGGAATACCTTGATATTAAGGATAAAACAAATCGCAGAGCAGGAGAGAAGCTTCCGACAGGTGAGTGTGAAATCGAATTTCGGAATGTAAGCTACAAATACGTCGGTGCGAAAAAGCCGACTATTGAGAATATTTCCTTTAAGCTTCATAAGGGTGAGCGGCTTGCACTGGTGGGTCTTAACGGTGCAGGAAAAACAACGCTTATAAAGCTTATGTGCGGTCTTTATGACCCTACCGAGGGTGAAGTTCTCCTGAATTGCAAGCCCGTGAACAGCTATAACAGAGATGAATATTTTAAGCTTTTCAGTGCGGTTTTTCAGGATATATGTATTTTGCCCGTGACTATTGCCGAAAATATTTCGGGAGCAGAAGCAGGAAAATATGACCCTGACAGAGTCCGCAGCTGTATGAAAAAGGCAGGCATCTACGAAAAGGTCATGAGCTTGCCCGAAAAGGAAAATACCCGACTTGTAAAATCTGTTTTTGAAAATGCAGTGGAGCTTTCAGGCGGAGAAACTCAGAAGCTTGCACTTGCAAGAGCTCTGTACAAAAATGCACCCGTTCTTTTGCTTGACGAGCCGACGGCGGCACTTGACCCTATCGCAGAGCAGAAAATGTATCTTAATTATGCCGATTTTTCAAAGGGAAAATCAAGCATATTTATTTCTCACAGACTTGCTTCGACCCGTTTTTGCGACAGGATAATTCTGATAGAAAACGGCGGGATCGCCGAGTGTGGAACTCATGCAGAGCTTATGGCTCAAAACGGCAAATATGCCGAGCTTTTTGAGCTTCAAAGCAGCTATTACAATGATGAGGAGGTGTAGGTAAATGAGTGACAATAACGAAAAGATCCTTACGTCAAAGGAAAAACGTGAGGTAATACGCAGAACACTTAAAGCTGTCGATAAGGCGGACAAGGGGTATATTGCGAGAGACACGATAAAATACTGCGTTGACCTTTCGGGCGATATATTGACAGTTTTTCTTTCTGCGCTTGTGATTGACGGAATTGCAGGGGCAAAGCCTGTTGATACTCTGTTTATCTATGCGGCGATAGTCGTCGGCGTTCAGGCTTTGCTTTCCGTGGTGCAAAGATTTCTTTTCAGGCGCAGTAATTCTCACAGCTTCAAGAAAACCACAAATATGCAGAAAAATCTCTGGCAAAAGGTCATGACGATGGATTATGTCCACATTGAAAGCACGGATATGCAGAATAAGTACGCAAATGCTTGGCGTCAGCCTGAAAACCGTACTGCGGGAATAGAGGCACTCTGCAATTATTTTAAGAACACTGTCGGCGGAGTTTTTATGGTAACTTTAGGAGTTATCCTGATTAGCCCGACCGTATTCAGAACGCCAACCGAAACAGATGGCTTTATCGGCTTTATACAGTCAATTTGGGGATTTATCACGGTGGCAATAATCGTGACAGCGTTGGAGCTTATAAAATCCTTGGTGATAAACCCAAAAGCGATAGTAGGATTTGAAAAAATACATAATGATAAAAATGTTATTATGGCAGACCGTGCAGGAGGTTTTTTTAATCATTATGTGCTTAATAACTACCGCAACGGCAAAGAAATAAGAATGTATTCACAGCAGAGCCTTATTGAAAAGGAGCTTGACAAGGCGCAGAAAACAAACTTTGACGGCTGGCTTCGGGGCTATAAAAATGCTATGCTTCCGAATTTTATAATCCAGATCATAAACATTCTGACTAAGATACTTATGTACGGCTTTGCAGTGTTAAGAGCGATTAACGGAATGCTGACTCCGGGAGAAATCATCGCATTTGTGGGGTATTTTAATGAGATATCCGCAGGCGTTTCAGAGATTTCCGATGGAATGGGACTGCTTAAAATAACGCCGACATTCTGCAAGCAGTATTTCGATTTTCTCGACATTCCCGATGAAAAATACCAAGGCTCTATCCCCACCGAAAAGCGTGATGATAATGAGTATGAATTTGAGTTCAGACACGTCTGGTTCAAATATCCCGACAGCGAGGAATACACTCTTAAAGACATAAATCTGAAATGGCGGATAGGCGAGAAAATGGCTCTTGTGGGTAAGAACGGCTGCGGAAAATCCACGCTTGTGAAGCTGCTTTGCAGGCTGTATGATCCCACCGAGGGTGAGATAACGCTCAACGGGATCGATATCAGAAAATACAAATACGAAGAGTATATGGAGCTTTTCTCGGTGGTGTTTCAGGACTCAAAGCTGTTTTCGTTCAGCCTTGCGGAAAATGTCGCTGCCAATACCGATTACGACAGCGAGCGTGTAAAAGACTGTGTTGTCCGTTCGGGACTGGGTGAACGGCTCAAAGCTATGGAAAACGGCATTGAAACCTGTTTGTACAAGGATTTTGACGAAAACGGTGTTGAAATTTCGGGTGGAGAGGCGCAGAAACTGTGTCTTGCGAGGGCGATATATAAAGGCTCGCCGTTTATAGTTCTTGATGAGCCGACAGCTGCGCTTGACCCCATATCAGAGTATGACATTTACACCAAATTCAACGGTATAGTCGGAACAAGAACAGCTATCTATATTTCTCACCGTCTGTCCTCCTGCCGTTTTTGTGATGAGATAACCGTTATGGATAACGGAAGTATCGCCGAGCGTGGTTCGCACGATGAACTGCTTGGCAATGGCGGCGTTTACAAGGAGCTCTGGACTGCTCAGGCGGAGTATTATAAGGATACTGCCGGGGAGCTGTTTGCGTAATTTAAGTTTCCTCAGTAATTTTGGGGTTAATCACCAAAAGCTCTGCAAAAATACAGCAGAGCTTTTATCATTTAATAGTTAATCTTTTTCAACAACTTGTTTTATGCTTAATTGCCAATTCATGTGTGTGGCATTATAAGATAATACTACCGCTTTAAATAAATTATCATTTTCAAAACATGATAGCCCCAAACACCAGCCTTGGTAACTTTTTTCTGCAATCAAGTCTGGTGTATCATATTTTATCAATCGATTTGTTGTGGGTTCTCTAACCAAAACCAACGACACGCGGTTTTGGAGGTGGTTTGCCGTATTGCTTGAAATCGACGTATTTACGCTGTTGGCGGCTTGGCTGTTGGGGAAAATACGACAGATTTACGACGGTTTATTTTTATACGACATTTTCTTCCTATTTTATCAAAACATAGTAAGAATATCGTCCTTTTCCTTCCGGACGTAATTTCCCTTGACTGACAAGATCCTTTAATGCTCTGTAAGCCCTGTTTTCATCTATCTTAAGGAGTTCTATCACATCAGCTCTTGTAATCTTACCATCATTTTTTGCAGCCAATTCTATTATCATCTCAGGATGTCTTACTTCTGATATTCCCCTTTGACGAACATATTCAGCTGTAGTTTTATTTCTGCGATAAACCTGTACACTCAATGTATAATATCTGCCTTTCCCTGTTCCCACAGCTTCAAGCATACCGGATTCGACAAGCTTTTCAACAGCAGACTTCGTTTTGGCCTCCGAAGAATGTATAGTTTCTGAAAGTTCTGCTATGGTGCTTCGGCTGCTCCGTTTCAGCTCATTAAGAATAAGAAGGGAATTTACAGGAAGTGCACGTCCTATTCTTTCCTGTTCATCTGAGATCATCTTTGCAAATGCCTTGTCCGGCAGACCTCTTGGAATAAACAGCTTTACAAGCGTGTCTGTTGATTCGGAGTAATCGGGCATAGGCTTTCCGTAAAGCAGTGAGCCTTCAAATATTCTGTCTATTCCTCTGCCTGTACGTTCAGCAAGACCTATACGCTTCATTACATCTGCAAGTGCAGGATTGCGTCCGTGAGGTTCTGCCGTCAGAAGATTATTTATATTTACGCCCTCTACAAATCCGCCCGGATTGCTGATCACAAGACCATCATCATTTATCTCAACACGAACACGGCCAAGCATTGTATAATCTCTGTGACAGAAAGCATTAACCAGTGCTTCTCTGAACGCCCTTTTATCGAAATCAAAAACTGAGATTCTGAATAAACCTTCCTCGATCTCTGCTTCTGAATTACGTGCTGTCATATATGTTTCCATTTTTTCAAATACAGAAAGCAAGGCACCATTGACTTCTTCATTAAAAACCACATCTGTGCCTGAAAGCACCTGAAAAACAGCTCTTGCGGTAGGCATAAGTTCCTGTATACGCTCTGCTTTTCCGATAAGAAGCAGTCCGCAATAGGTCGGAACCACTCTGTCACCATCATTCACAACAAGTCGCAGGGCTTTATCCAGCTCCTCGTCATCAAGTTCAAGCAGATTCTTTTCCCCTGAATACTTTTTTATTGAAATGCTTAAACCCCCAGCTATGCTGGGGAGAATTGAGTAAGACGTATCGGGTGTGATGACAATAAAAGCCTC